>Ga0207035_1069_pt2 | contig 27661 bp, 26 predicted proteins | sample Alteio_BWMinCont_77_FD_153272 | JGI IMG/M metagenome (GOLD analysis project Ga0207035, IMG submission 153272) | Enriched cells from forest soil in Barre Woods Harvard Forest LTER site, Petersham, Massachusetts, United States -... | ecosystem: Environmental > Terrestrial > Soil > Temperate forest >... | reverse complement strand
TCTTCGTCGCTATGCTTCTCAGAATGACAACTAACTTGGGTGGGTGGCCGCTTCGCTCCTCAGAATGACAATCAACTTTGGGTGGATCCGACCCGTACTTTACCTATCTTCTTTTTTAGCTCTATCAGCAGGAGGCCCTTGTATTTCTTTGAATAGCCAGATTCTGGCCAGGGCCCAGTCGCTCTTTACGGATCGTATGGACACTTTCAAGATATCTGCGATCTCTTCCACGGAAAGTCCGGCGAAGTAGCGCAGCTCGACAACTTTTGCCTGCCTCGGCTTTAACGCTTCCAGATGGGTGAGCGCTTCGTGCAAAGCAAGTACTTCGTTTGAATGTTTCTCAGAGATGGCAATATCCTCGTTCAGCTCAACGCGTTGAAGCTGGCCTCCACGCATGTCGGCGTGATGTGCTCGCGCATGGTCGACGAGCACACGGCGCATGACGTTGGCTGCGACCGCGATGAAATGCTGGCGTCCCTGCCAGTCGATCTCGTCACGAGCGAGACGCATGTAGGCCTCATTGATGAGAGCTGTTGGCTGCAAGGTGTGGTCGGGACGCTCCCGATGCATGTATGACCTGGCTAACCGATGGAGTTCTTTGTAGACAAGGGGCAAGAGTTTTTCGGCTGCAGACTCGTCGCCGCTCTTCATGGCCTGCAACAGCATCGTGACTTCACCCTGAGCTGCATGCATAGGACTTAGCTCCAGCTTGATGGCAAGAATTACAGCTCGAAGCCAGGGTGAGCGTATGCACTGCCAGAGGCCCCGCCGACCTGCAGGGATAACAGGCTAGGCTTTATGCGCGTGACATTGCAACTCCATTCATTTCTTCAGTGCCGAATATTTTTGCGGTTCGGAGCGAAGCCGTTGCACTTTCTGCGTGCAGGTTCCGCTTTAAAGAGTGAAGGCGGTCATAGGACGCCTCTAAAAAGGAGACAGATCATGAAACGAATCATCGCAATGGCGTTCTGTCTGGCCAGCCTCATTGTGGCCAGTCATGCATCGGCACAGAATCACATAGTCAAGGCGGACATTCCGTTCGACTTCACCGCGGGAGGCAAACTGCTTCCCTCAGGGACATACCTGATTACATCAGACACGGTTTCGCCTAATGTCATCCAGATTCAGAGTGCCCAGCAGAAAGTCGGAGTATTCAGCATGGCGTATGCCGTATATGCTGCCCCTGGAGATGTGTCGAAACCCGGTAAGCTGGTCTTCAATAAATATGGCCATCAGTACTTTCTGAGCAAGATTCTGTGCTCATCCGGTCCGATGAACGTGCAACTGCCAACGTCGAAGCTGGAAAAGAGAACTCGGTCGCAAGAAGCTCAGCTTCGCAGCAATGATCAGACCTTCGTTGCGCTCAAGTAACAGGGAGTGGCTTTGCTCTTGACCTGGCCCGGCGGCAAACACCGCCGGGCCAGATTTTTTCCCGAACGATTACCGCGAATCCTGAGGGAGAGACGCTGATTCCATCGCGAGGAACAAGGTAAATGCCATTTTTTAGAGTTGTTGGAGTAATATCCTGCTACGCTCCCCCACATATCAGCACCATCCTTTTGAGGATCGCAAACCGGATTCCCTGGCTCTACTGTTCAACGGTTCCCGGAACTAGTAGTGCTGTGTTTGCAACTTGACCTCGTTCCAGCAGTGCACAGCCTGACATAAATGGTCTAAGTGTGTGCTTTATGGAATGAGGGCTCTATGGAAACTCGACGAGAGCTGGCGGAACAGTTGTTTATGACCGCACTTGCGCTCGAACCAACGGAGCGCTCCGCCTTTCTAAGTAAAGCCTGCAATAGCAATCCAGAACTAAGGCGCATGGTTGAAGAGATGCTGGCCGACGATGCGCGCGCGGGCAGCTTTATCCAGAATCCACCGTTCGATTTTCTCGAGCGAGCGATGCATCCTGGCGGAACATCCCATTCCCCTGAAAACAGCAACACGGCTTCAAGCCAGAGATTGGTTGGCAGATTCTCGCCGGGCCATATCCTGCTCGACCGCTTTGTGGTGATTCGTTTTATCGCAAAGGGCGGCATGGGCGAGGTCTATGAGGTGGAAGACCGATTCCTGCAGGGTGTCCACGTTGCGATGAAGACAATTCTTCCTCACATCGCTGGAGAGCCGGACCAACAGCGGCGTTTCGAGCGAGAAGTGTTGGTGGCTCGGAAAGTAAGTCATCCGAATCTTTGTCCCATTTACGAGATGTTTCACTGTGAACAGGAATCGCCGGGCTTTTTGTTCCTGACGATGAAGCTTCTGCCTGGTGAAACGCTGGCAGCACAATTGAGGGAGTCCGGCTCCATACCTGTTGAGGAAGGCCTGGCGATTCTCAGGCAGGTCGTTCTTGGACTCGCAGCGATCCACGCCGCGGGCATCGTCCATCGGGATATCAAGTCGAACAACATCATGCTTGAGGGCAATGGTCCTGATGTGCGCCTTTGCATCACGGACTTTGGTTTGGCTCGCGCCGATGAGGCCGAAACGACGCTCCCGAGTAAAGGAGCCGTAGCCGGAACACCGGACTACATGGCTCCGGAGCTATTTCTGGGGCACCTTCCGTCGCAGGCCAGTGATCTTTTCGCTCTCGGCGTTGTGCTGCATGAGGTTTTCACTGGCCAAAGGCCCAGGGCTGTGTCCGATCATTCTTCGATAGAAATCAGCCCGCGACTGAAGTCTTCAGGCTTGCCTGCGTATTGCGTCCATCTGATCACCGAATGCCTCAGCGAGGATCCCAAACGTAGATGTTTAGCTTTCGAGCAGACATTGAATGTACTCGGTGACAAATCCTCAACGAACGTTCGAACCAATGCATTTTGGACGCGGCGCCGTTTTATCGCCGCGACTGCGGCTACCGCTGGATTGGCAGGTGCGGGCGTCTGGAAGGATTGGGATCAGATTGATAATTTCCTGCACCCGCTGCCGGGGAAGCGGTTTGTGGCGCTGCTGAATTGGCCGAAAACTTCCGACGTTCGTCTTACGCCGATGTTGACCGGCGTCATCAGTGCAATCAAGGGTGAACTTGCACGTCTCGAGGCGTTTGACCGGGACTTCTTCGTGATTTCGCCTGAGGATGTGCTCACGGATGTTTCAGGCGCCGCTCATTTGAAGGAGATATGCGACCCCTTGGGGACAAATCTGGTTCTGGCCGCCACATGTTCGTATGGACCCAAAAGTTTTCAACTCCTACTGCGATTGCTCGACCCGTTGTCTACTCAGACGCTGCGGGAAAAGAGAATTACAAGCGCGCAGAATGAGGTCACTTCGCTCCCTGCCAAGGCCGTTCATGCGGCAGGGTCATTGCTCAACCTAAGCCGCTATCAACAGCACAACCAGCGTATCCAGCCGGGAACACAATCGACTGCGGCTTTTACTGCCTTCCAGTCTGCGGAGGCTCTGATGGGGCAGCCAAATGACACGGGACTCGATGCAGCGATCGAGAAATACCGGAAGGCAATTGAGCTGGATTCACACTACGCACTTGCTTATGCAAAGTTGGCCCTGGCCTATGTCCATCTCTACAGCCTTCGGGGGAACGCAGGTGCTCTCGAACTTGCGCGTGGAAATTGTGAACGCGCATTGGCGCTGGATTCGGGGCTCGTGGAAGGCTATGTCGCTAAGGCGGTCTTGCTGGAACAAATGGGAGACGAGGAGGGCGCGCTGGAACAGTTTGCGAAAGCGATTGCGCTCGATCCTTCTAACCCAAAGACGCTGTTGAATCAGGCGAGCGTTTACGTTCGTCAGAACCGCTTTGAAGATGCCGAGCGAACCTATAGCAGAGTTTTAAGGGAGCGTCCCAACTGGTGGGTGATTCATAACGATCTCGGTTACGCATTGGACCGGCAGGGGAAATATCAGGAGGCGATCAAAGCCTTTCGTGCTGCGAGCGTCGCCGCACCGGGAAGCGCGATGGCCTTTGCCAATCTGGGTGGTGAATATCTTGTAGTTGGCGACTTTGCTTCCGCGGCTGAAAACCTCAAGAAGAGCCTGGCACTGAGTCCCAATGATCTGGCAGCAGCAAATACTTCTCTTGCTCTGCGCTCCCAGGGCAAGTACGCCGACGCGCTGCCGTTTGCCATGAAGGCCGTGCAATTGAATCCGGCTGAGCATACGAACTGGCTTGAGCTCGGCGATTGCTACTCCTCCATGCGTAACCGCACGAGCGAAGCCAGGAGCGCTTATCTGCGGGCCGCGAAAGAGGTGGAGCGGCATCTTCAAACAGATGCAACGAATGGCCCTGACTGGATGCTGCTCGCTCTCTACCGCGTCAAGTCAGGTGCTGCTGAAACGGCTCCATCGCTGATCAGAAAAGCGGAATCGCTGGGAGCTACTGATGTGGATTCGCAGCTCTACAAGGCAAGGATCTTAGAGCTGCTCGGAAAGCGTGAGGAAGCGCTGGCAACGCTGGCCGCATGTTTTCGCAAGGGCGCTTCTACTCTCCAGATTGAACCAGTCCCTGACCTGCAGTCGCTCCGGACGGATTTCCGCTATCGGCAGATGGAGCAGTCGAAGACTACAGCTATCCCCGAAATGGAATAGCAACTGGAAAGAGAAATTACCCGAGGAGGAATGGTTCGTGAAAAAACAAATGATATTCAAACTCATGACCTGCGTGCTGTTGGGCTCATTCACCGGCTGTCATAAACCGGTCAAGGGAGTCGTGCTATTGCCTGATCCTAAAAACGGAGTACCCGCGATCTATGCCGAGTCGGGTGGCAGTCTGGAATTTAAAAGCGAAGCACCTGAATTTGTCATTACCTGGACAGGCAAGAATCCGTGCCAGGAAACAGAACTCGCGGGAAGCAATCATCAGTCCGTGACGTGTACCATCCCCAAGACTACGGAGCCTGGAACGTACACTTATACGGTTGATGAACATCTCCTTCCTCCAGGGAACGGTCAACCTCCACCAACCTTTCCACCATTCCAAGGCGTCATGTACATCAGACCTTGTCCCAGGCCCTGTTATTGGTGACCGCAGATGCAAAGACCCGTTGTTGCGGTGGTCCCGGAAGAGGACCACCGCGGGAGGGGAGAGAAACAAGGGTTAGTCTTCGAGATAGAACTGTATGTCCAGTGTGCGCAGGTAGGAGTGCAAACCGGCATCCTGAATCGGCATCACGTAGGCATCCGCACCAGACTCATTGACGTGTTCATGCCAGTAGCCGGCGGGCGTGACGAACGCAGCACCTTTCACCCAGTCCACGCGGATCGCGTCTTTGATGGAGCCGTCCGCATTCAGTTCCGGACCAATTAATGTGTAGACGCCGGGTTTCGCCTCGACTGCGAAATCGAGTGCAACGGACTGATGACGGTGCGGAAGCTGCCGCGTACCGGGAGGCACGATGCCGAACATGGACCAGAGCGTATGCGTGATGGTCATGGTCTGGCCGAAGTTCTTATTTGCCAGCAGCACGCTCACGCGGCTGCGCTTGCCTGCGTTGGGGTCGTTCTTGGCTTTCTCCAGCTCGGTCATGATCGTGGCGCGCGTGTACAGTGTCGGCTGAAAACGGTTCTTTGATTTCTCCACGCCGAGATAGGCGAGCAGCGGCGAGTCATTCACCATGTAAAAGGCGGCATCGGCTTCCGCGTAGTGCGTAGCAGCAATGCCGGGCAACGCGAAGATGTCGCCTTCGCTCCACTCGATCGCGCCCTCGTCGGTCTCGGTGTAGCCCTTTCCGCGGATGACGTAGAAGAACTCGCTGGTGGCATCCGCTGAAGTCGCAATCGACTCGCCAGCCTTGATGCGCACGAAGCTCGCAAGCACGCCGGGGCCTGTTACGGGATAGTCGGTCTTCAACTCTCTGCTCAGATCGAGTGTCACGATACGTGTCGCGCCGTGCGCATAGAGTTCAGGCGAGAACTGCTTGACTGGAATGCGCGGCGTCGCTCCGGAAGATATAGGGTCTGCGGCCTTACTGTACTCAAAGATCTCGGCGTCTTGGGTGAGGGCATCCGTCGAGATTATTTTTGTGGAAAGTGCTGTATTCATGTATTTTTCCTTTTCGCTAAGGTGCAGTTGCTGGTTGCTCGGCCAACTTCAGATACAGTCTGGCTTTCGTGAACCTATCATGTATCTTTGGTTCTTCCGGAACTTTTGGATTCTTTAGACTGGATACATTTCGGAGATTGAGGAGAGCCTGGACAGCGTGGTAGAGCCATCGCAGGAACGGATGATTCTGGTGGGAGCGAGCGATCCGCTACCCGAAGATCACTTCTGGTTTGATGGAGAAGGCTTCAGTGTCTATGCGGCCAAACAGCCGCGCAGTACATGGCAGGAGCATGTGCACGACTGCGTGCAGGTGACCGTGGGGCTTGAGCCAGCGCATATGCATGCGGAGTGGCGGGCGACGGGAAAGATTCGCCAAAGCAAGGAATTTATTGGAAACGCAGTCAGCGTGATTCCTGCGGGCGTTCCGCACAAGACACTCTGGCAGCGGCGTGCAGCGTTGATTCACATCTACATCCGCGAAGAGTTTCTCCGAAGGCTTGCACTGGACGTATTGCAGCAAGACTCCCTGGAACTTCAGCCCACCTATCTGGTTCGAGACTTACTCATCGAAGAACTCGCCCGTTCGCTTTACCTCGAGTCAGAAAGCGGGCATCTGAATGCTGCGGTAGCGAGCGCTGCGGTCACGACGCTTTGCGTGCGCCTGCTTCGCGCCTACAGCGTACGGAAGGGCGAGGCAGCGTATGCGACAGGTGGCCTGGGGCCGGCCCGTGAACGTCGCGTACGGGAGTACATCGAAGCTGACCTGGAACGCGATCTCTCGATTCAGGCTCTGGCGGAGGTTGTTGGATTAAGCCCGCAGCACTTCGCTGTGCTCTTTCGCGAGTCCACGGGATTCACGCCACATCAGTATGTGAATCATCGCCGCATCGCCTGCGCGCAGGAGCTCCTGAAGATAGAGAATCTGCCGCTCGTAGAGATTTCGATGCAGTGCGGCTTTTCCAGCCAGAGCCAGTTCATCACGACCTTTCGCAAACTGGCAGGGATGACGCCGGGGCGTTTCCGCGCATCGCTCACCCCTCCCCGGCGATAGATTTCTGTTTCGGTGTAACTCTTTGCGCAGGCCGCTGAAGAACACCGGAAAAATTCAAAATTATGTGCTCTTTGAGAAAGCGCTGTGGCCGTTGGTTTTGCCAAACTGTCATAAGAAAGACGGTGGAGGGTGCTTATGCAAGACAATGGAGCGAAGGCGATGGTATCGCGCCGAGCCTTTCTGGCAGCGGGTTCAGCGGCTCTGAGCGCGGTTTCACTTACAGGAACATTGGAGGGACAAATGACACAGGCTAAGACAGAATCCTGGGGACGCATACTCAATGGCAGAGTGGCTGTCGTGACCGGAGCGGCACGCGGGATTGGCCGGTCAGCAGCGGGGGCACTGGCGCATAGCGGTGCGAACGTAGTTGGAATTGACATCTGCGCTGTCGTCGATCCACGCTCAGGCGTTGAACCCGCAACTCGCGCCGAATTGGATCAGACTGGAGACATGGTCAAAAGCGAAGGCGTCCAGTGGAAGAGTTTTGTGCTGGACCAACGCGATCTTCCCGCGCTGCGCAAGACTGCAGAGACGATCAACGCGGAGTTCGGTCACATTGACATCCTGTTTGCCAACGCTGGTATTCAGGCGTTCCGTCCATTGCTGCAAATGGAAGATCCTGACTGGCACATCCAGATCGATGTGAATCTGACGGGTACAGCAAATGCCGTGCGCGCCTTCGCGCCGTACATGGTGCAACAGGAGCATGGCCGGATCATCATGACCACATCCACTCAGGGACGGCACGGCACGCTGAACGGCGCTGCGTATTCGGCTTCGAAGTGGGGCATCATCGGCTTGATGAAGTCTGCGGCGATGGAACTGGGCCGGCATGGCATAACGGTGAACTGCCTTGTGCCAGGACTGATCGACACACCGCTGACACGCCACGAGGAAAGGTACGAGCAAGCTCTGCAGGTGGCGGGACGCACGCCGACGGGCGACAAAGCCGTGGACGAAGAGACGGCTCGCAAAGTACTGCAGGGCAAATCAATTCTTGGAGTGCCATGGATCGATCCGGATGAGATGGCTCCGGTCGTAGTATTCCTGGCTTCCGACGCGGCGCGCATGGTTTCAGGCTCTACCTACGACGTAACAGGCGGCGATAGCGCGAACAATGTTTAGCGGAAACCTCGGAGAGGCTGACTCTTACTCTGTTTGATTCTGATCCTGGCTTGGGCGCGTGGCGGTGATTTGCCGTCGGCGCCGAGGGAACTATCGGTCTACGATTGGTCAGGGAGCGGGAAGCCGTGACTACTCGTCAATACAAGGTTCACTCTCAACTAGGGCGAGCGGCGGTGCAGATTTTTGCCGCGAACGATCGCATGAATCAGCTTCTCATCGAACATCTTGACGCTGCCGCGTGGAGGGCAAAACCGCCCGGCAACGTCCGCAGCATTGCGGCGATCTTCACGCACATGCACAATGTCCGCACCAAGTGGATCAGGCTTACAGCTCCGCACTTGAAGGTTCCACCGCAGCTCAACCGGGCGCGCTGCACGCCGCAACAGGCCCGCGCGGGATTGGCCGAGAGCGCCGTTCGCTGCACGGAGATGCTCGCGGATGCGCTTGGCGATGGGGGCCACGTCGAGATGTTTCGCAGAGACGGCTGGGCTCAACCCTGGCCGGTTGGTCCGGAAATGTTGTGCTACATGCTTGCTCATGAAGCTCATCATCGCGGGCAGGTGTGTATGCTCACGCACCAGCTTGGGTTCCGATTGGCGAATGAGGTGACGAGCGGGATGTGGAATTGGGAAAAGATCTGGAAGGAGTGCGGGGCTGACCAGATAGGCTGCGATGGTGGAGAAGCTCCGGCGTCGCCCAGAAAGCGGCGCCGATCGAAGAAATCTTTAGCGGAAGAAAGCCATGAGCTGTAGTTGAGAACGAAGTATCGCATGGATTCTTCGCCTGCGGCTCAGAATGACGCTGGCCTACATTCTTTTCGAGAGAGCGTGTCATCGCTTCTACTGCTTAATGACTGTGCCGTCGCGTAGCCGTATCTCTCCCCAGCCGCCATTCAGGTTGTTCTGTCCAGGCGTAAACGGAGATTTGGCCGCCTCTTTTTCATCGATCTCGATGCCCCAACCCGGCTTCTCATTTACCCAGAGGTATCCATCTTTCATCTCCGGGCAGCCGTGAAAAATTGCCTGCGTGCGTTCGTTGAAGGGCGAATATTCCTGAATGCCGAAGTTGTAGCAGGCAATATCCAGGGTCACATTGGCCATGTGGCCGACCGGCGAAACATCGCCTGGGCCATGCCATGCCGTTTTCACGCCATACTGCTCGGCCAGGATTGCGATTTTGCGCGCCGGACTGAATCCGCCTGCTTGTGAAACATGCACGCGAATGTAGTCGATCAATCGTCCCTCGATCAGCGGCTGCCATTCATGCGGGCTGTTGAAGAGTTCCCCCATGGCGATCGGTGTAGCGCAATTCTGACGAATCTGCTGGAAGTAGCCGAGGTCTTCAGGGGAGAGCGGGTCTTCGAGAAAGAACATTTTGTACTGCTCGGCTTCTTTGCAGAAGAGCACAGCCTCGTTGGGCGTGAGGCGTTCGTGCATGTCGTGCAGCAGTCCGACTTCCTCGCCCAGTTCCTTACGGCTGATTTCCAGAAGCTTCAACGAGCGGCGCATGTCGTAGGCAGGCTCGAAGAGCGGTTTATCGTGGAGCGCTTTCAAAGGCACAGCTCCGCTGTGTGATGAACCATAGCCCGCCATTCCGGGGATTCCGACCTGGACACGCACATTGCGAAAACCCTGGGCCAGATATTGTTTTGCGTTCTCGACGACCTCCTGAAACTCATTGCCGCTGGCGTGCGCATAGGCGTCGACAGCTTCCCGGCATTTTCCGCCGACGAGCTGGTACACCGGCATTCCCGCCTGGCGGCCTTTGATGTCCCAAAGAGCCTGATCGATACCGCTGAGAGCATTGTTCAGCACCGGCCCGTTCTTCCAATAAGAACTGTCGTAGCAGGATTGCCATATATCTTCGACCCTGTCCGTTGTCTTATTCAGCAGGAATGGCTTCAGATACTTTTCAACCGCCGGCTTTACCAGGTCGGCTCGCTGCGTGAATGTGGCGCAGCCATATCCGTATAGCCCATCCTGGTCGGTCGTGATTTTGACGACGGTGAGCCGTACGCCGGCGGGCTCGGTTTCAATGACGCTGATGTCTTGAATGCGTGGGGCAGGCATTCCGCGAGTCGCGCGCGCAACCTGCTCTTCGGCTGGTAGAAGAGGAGCAGTCAAGCTGAACAGACCCGCCCCCGCGATGGACTTCAACAAATGACGACGATCAATGGACATTTTTATAGATACTCTCGCAGCTTGATCCGTGAGATCGCAAACAGTCCATTGATATCACAAGTTGTTTGTCCGGTTTGAAGTTAGCACTGAAAGTCGACAGCCATATAAGTCCTGACAAAAGCCGAAAAAGAATGTCCATATGATTCAATCGAACTGATAACAGGGAGTGATCACTATGGAACTGCGGCATCTTCGCTACTTCACGGCGGTGGTGCAATGGAAGGGTTACCGGGAAGCATGGCGACGCTTACACGTCGCGCAACCGCCGATCAGTCAGACGGTGGCCGATCTTGAGATTGGCCTGGCAGAAGCCATTGCGCGAATACCGGGCGACACACCAATAAGAACGGGAGCATTAGCCACGCGCAGGAAGCACCAATCCTCGGTCAGTTATTGCCAAATCGAATCACTCATCGATATGTTTCAGGCCCTTGGAAGGGCGTCTTCCTGGGTCGCGGACGAATGACTGCCATTTCGTACTTTACCGGTTGGTAATGTACTTGTAGACCACATCCAACCGGAACCTGTGATTTGGCCATGAGCTGGTTTGGAAAAGGCATCGCCCTGTTATCACCTGTCAAGATCGAAGTTTTTGAAAAGGTGCGCTACTGGAACAACACGGCTGTGCATCCGGTGCTTGGAGGCTTATCCGACAAGGTATTTGCTCCACGGCAACAGAGAGAGCAGCTTGACCCCGAGATAGGTAATCACGAAGGTTGTGAATGCGATCGCAGGTATTCGCAGAAACGGATTTTCAATGAGCGGCGCCACGAGGGAGTGAATCGCGTTGAGTACGATGATGTGCGCCAGATACATGCCATAGCTCATGCGCGAAAGATCGTCGATGATCCGCCATAGGAGACTGTTTCCGCGTTCTGCACGAAGGTTTCGGAAGAGCAGGAAAATTCCCGCTGTCATGACCGCGACGTTCAGCGTGGTGAAGTTCCACGTCAACTCGAGGCTCTTTACTTCGTGCTCGTAACGAAGTCTGTAGAGAAACCCTCCAGCGGTAGCGGAGTAACCCACTACAATCATGCCGATTGCGAGCCAGTCGAGACGCAACGAAGGCGCCATCCAGAATCGCTTAATGTAAGCGGCGAGTACGGCATAGCCGATGAAGCCTGAGAAGTAGTAGAGGGTTGGCGTCGCATTCCAATAACACTCGCCCCATACGGCTGAGAAGAACAGGTGAATGAAGGGCAGCAACAGTGTGATGGCCCATAGCGCCAGGAAGAGCTCCATACTCTTCCGGCTTGCCGAAACGATCCACGGTGAGAACACAGGCGCGATAAGGTAAATCGCCATCAGCATATAGACAAACCACAGATGGCCGATTTCAGTGCCGTAGTTGACAGGAATTTTTGCGATGTTGAGCAGCGCGGTCTGAAGGGAGATCGCCCCTTGGGCATAGTAATAGAAAGCGTAAACCGCGCACCAGATCACAAAGGGAATTAGCACGCGGGTAAAGCGCTTCCGGAAGAATTTGCGTTCATCCCCGACGGGGAAAAGGAAGAATCCGGTAATCATCACGAAAAGCGGCACGCAGACGCGCAGGAGCGAGTTTGTCCATCCCACTGCCCAGGCTCCAGCCGTGTGCAGTACGGTTCCGCCTGGGCCTATGTACTCGAACTCGCCTGTGTGGATCTGCATGACCATATAAATGGCGATGACGCGCAAGAGATCGAAGCCGCGATGCCGCGTGTGGATGGGAGGAGCTGATATGTTCACGATGTGTGGTCCCCAGTCAATGTCTTGATGATAGTCAAGACCTCGTTCACGAAAACGGTGTTGCGGAAAACCAGGTGAAAAGTTGCATAGACCGCGTGGTGCTCCGGCGCTGAGTCAGTCGACAATACATCGCCAAGTCGCGTGTCTGAGGCTGGGTTGTGTTTTTCATTCCCGAAATCGTGCCACCAGCCTTGAGTGTGTTATAACTTTTTCTATATTCCAATGTGTTCATCTCATTTACCTGCGTTCGCTTGTTGTCTCTCCGGCTGTTGACCCTTACTTGTGGTCCACGCTTGTCGGGAGATGACTGAATCGCATATCCGGTGTTGCCGGTAAATCGAGACAGCAAATCAAGTTCAAAACAAATCAGAGCTACCTATAGGGTTGGCCTCGTGCCCAAGTGCCACGGGATCCATTTCTTTGGTTCGGTTTGCGTCTGAGGTGTTTTCTCTTCCGATAAGACTTTCCTTCACCAGAAATCTACACAAAGGAAATGTCTTCATGTACTTCGCTCGATTTTTGCGTGTTTTGCTTGCTGTTCTGCTGATCCTCAGCGTTGCTCCCATTCTCTCTGCGCAGACAACTGGAACCGGAACGATCACAGGAACCATCACCGATGCTTCCGGGGCCATCATTGCCAATGCACGCGTAGCTCTGCTGCAGACCGCAACCGGCTTGACCCGGTCTGTCACAACAAATGACAAAGGACTCTACACGGCCTCGGCCTTACGAGCCGGCGAATATCAGCTTCGCGTTGAGGCTCCCGGGTTTCAAGCCTCGGAACAAAACGGCATTACGCTCGAGGCCGATTCGACGCGATCCATCAATGTTCATCTCAACGTGGGAACAGTCTCTGAAACAGCAACCGTAACAACAGCAGCGCCCGCACTCGAAACCTCTAACGGGGGCGTGAGCACGCTTGTCTCCGGCACGCAGCTGACGGAGCTCGCCTTGAATGGCCGTAACTTCACTCAGTTTCTTTCGCTGAGCGCGGGTGTCAGTTCCAGCCAAACCGGACAACGCATGGGACTTGGCCAGGAAGGCAATCCGCTGATGTCCATCAACGGCGGCAGGATCAACTCCAACGCCTTCACCTATGACGGCATTCTCGCAATGGATACGGGCGGCAACCGCGGATTGAATCTCTTTCCGCCGACGGAAGCAATCCAGGAAGTGCAGATCCATAAGAGCAATTTCACTGCCGATATCGGAAGCTATGGATATGCGCTAGTAAACGTTGTGACGCGCTCCGGTGGCGAGCACTATCACGGAGACGTTTACGAAATTTTCTCGAACGATGCCCTGAATGCGCGCAACTACTTCAACACTGTGAAGCCGCCGCTGCGTGACAACAGCTTTGGCTACGATGTCGGCGGACGCATTTTCCCGCATGCGGACAACAACTTCAAAAAGGGACTCTTCTTCTTCTGGTCGGAAGCCTGGGACAAACGAATCGGGCCGGAACTTACCAGCTTCACCGCATCACCGCAAAGCACATTCACGGCAACCACGCCAGATGCCGCTCTACGCAGCGGCAACTTCCAGGAACTGTCGACTCCCATCATCAATCCTTCGACCGGAGAGCCGTTTCCGAATAACATCATTCCGTCAGGCAGCATCGATTCCAATGCGAGCATTCTGCTGAATACCTACTTCCCTTTGCCGAACCGCTCCGGCTCGACGAACTATTCCGTAAGCCCCAAGAGCCAGACAAACTGGCGCGAAGAGTTGATCCGCATCGACTCCGCGCTGGGCGAGCATGACAGCCTGATGGCTCGTTATGCTCACGACAGCTGGAGCCAAGATCAGGCAATCCTGAAGCCATCGAACCAGTCCTTCCCAACGATTGGAGGCTTCTTCGCCAAGCCAGGACAAAACCTCGTGCTGCAGTGGACGCACATTCTCACCGCGACTGCCCTCAATCAGGCCACTGTAGGCTTTTCGCGCAATGCAATCACGCAGACGCCCGACGCTACCGGTCAGCGCCCATCATCGTTGACCATTCCTTCGCTTTACAATGCGAATGGATTCAACCTGATTCCAACAATTACTCTCAGCGGCTATTCCTCAATCGGCGCACAGGGGCTTACCAACAACACGAACAATGTCTACACCTGGCGTGATGACTTTACCAAGCAGCTGCAGACGCACACATTCAAAGCGGGACTCAATATCCTCCGCATACAGAAATTTGACCGATATCCCTACGCTGGCCAGGCTGGGTCTTTCAGCTTCACCGGCAGTGCGACAGGCAATGCCGTAGCTGATTTCCTGCTAGGCGACGCCTACAGCTACGCCGAGCAGAGTGCCGTACCGAACGACTACCTCTTCGCCAATATGTTCGAAGCCTATGTGCAGGACGATTGGAAAATCCTGCCTGATCTAACTCTGAATCTGGGCGTGCGCGACACAGTCTTTCAAGGAGCGCCCAACGGCTATGAAAAATACAACAACATCAGCGACTTCGTACCTACGCTTTACGATCCCACCAAGGCTCCGCAGATCACCGCGTCCGGCGCGATTGTAGCCGGTACCGGCGATCCGCTGAATGGAATCATTACGCCAACCAATCAGAAAGGTCTCGATCTTCCACAGAGCCTGACGCCGGCACGCAACAACATTGGTCCTCGCATCGGCTTTGCCTGGGCGCCCTTTGGCTCGACGACGACCGCAATTCGAGGGGGATACGGCATCTTTTACCACTGGGACAATGACAACCACGAGAGCCTCAGCAGCAATCCGCCGTTCTCGCAATCGGCCACTATCTACAACACAACTCTGAGCGGATTCGTCTCTGGAACGCAGACAGCCTTCCCGCCCACAGTCGCCGCATTCGATACAAATAAGCTGTATCCGGCCGTCCAGCAATGGAGCCTGACTGTCGAGAAGCAACTTCCCTTCTCTACAGTCCTGGCCGTGAGCTATGTAGGAAACCAGGCAAAGCACCTCGACCAGGCCCCGAATATCAATCAGGCACAGCCCAGCGTTGCCGTCGCCAATGGCAAAACGAATGTCAATACTGTGCGCCCTTATCTCGGATACGCGGCTATTAACTACGATGTTCGCTCCGCCTCTGCAAACTACAACGCACTGCAGGTCGATGCCCGCCGTCAATTTAAGCATGGGCTGCTCTTCGAAGCCTCCTATACCTATTCAAAAGCGCTGGGTGCGCAGGTGGGTCAGAACCAGTTCGACAACGAAAATGGACCGACCGCATATGATCGCCCGCAGATTCTAACTTTCAACTACGTTTACGATTTGCCCTTCTACCAACACGGGCATTCCCTTCCAGCAGTTCTTTTGGGCGGATGGGAAGCGAGCGGAGTGACGACATTCCAATCTGGCATGCCGACTACGATCACCACCTCAACCGATCGCGCCGGTGTCGGCAATACCAACCAGCGTCCCAACGTTGTCGGGCCCTATAAAATCCATCCCGGCAATATCAACGCATACTTCAATACAGCCGCATTCGCAATGCCAGCGCTGGGCACCTTCGGCAATGAGGGATTGAACGTCATTCGCATGCCTGGGTTGAACAGCACGCAATTCAATCTCTCGAAAAAACAAACCTTCCATATATTTGCTGAAACACCAGTCACGGCCAAGTTCGAAGCTGAGTTCTTCAACCTCTTCAACCATCCGGCATTTAATGGAATAGGGACTACATATGGGAGTGCCGCATTTGGAACGATTAATTCTGCTCTCGATCCACGCAATATCAACTTCAAGTTAAAGTTTTCCTTCTGATATCAAGGACCGCACATAGGAGAAATGGAATGTCGCAACAAAATGGGCTCGATCAAAAGAATCAAACTGTGGAACAAACGGGCAAGGAGGCAACCAGGCGTGAGTTCCTGCAGGGATCACTCGCAGTAGCCGGCACATTGCTGGCATCGCAAGTCAGCCGCCCAACGGCCTCTGCTGAAGCGAAGCCAAAGCGGCCAAATTTGGTGTTCTTCTTTGGGGAAGGACAGCGCGCCGATGCTCTCTCGATCGCTGGAAATCCCATTTTAAAGACTCCCAACCATGACAGGATTGGACGCGAGGGCATACGCTTCCGCAATGCATTCTGCACGAACGCTCTCTGCGCGCCTGCGCGCGCAACCACGCTCACTGGCATGTATTCACGCTCCACAGGAGCCTTGTCCAACGAGCATTTGAATACACCTTTGCCTACCGACATTCCCATCTTCACCGATCTTCTTCACGAAGCCGGCTATGAGGTCGCCATTCTCGGCAAGGTACACATCCGCAATGGTGTGGAAGACCGCTACTGGGACTATTATTTTGGCCACAACAATCCGGGCAACAATTACGCGAACCCGTTCTTCAAAGAAGGCCGAAAAGGCCAGGTTGGCCCCGAGAAGCAATACCACAACATCTATCCCGACGATCTGACCGTGGATCGCGCCCTGGCATGGCTCGAAGAAGATCGCGGCGACAAGCCCTTCTGCCTGCTCGTCTGGTTCGTTGCGCCGCACGAGCCGTTTTTCCGGGCACGGCGTCATTTCGATCTTTACCGCGAAACCACAATTACGAAGCCTGCAACTTTTGACGATGACCTGAAAGGATATCCGGGAAAGCCAAAAAGTTTTGTCGATGCAGAGAACAAGATCGGAACCACCCCGACGCACGTTGCCTGTGGATCGCATGAAGGCATCGTGAAAGACTACTACTCCGGTCTGGTAGCGGTGGACGAGAACATCGGCCGCATCTTCAGCTATCTCGAAAAGAAAAATATTCTCGACGACACCGCCATCGTGCAAGGTTCGGACCATGGATTTTTCCTTGGCGAATGGCGCCTCTTCGATAAGCGCTTGATGCACGAGCCATCGATCCGCGTGCCATTGATGATTCGCTATCCCAAGCGCATTCCCGCCGGAACAGTCCGCGATGAGATGGTTCTCGATACCGACCTGGCGCCAACCTTCCTCGATCTTGCCGGCGTGCCGATTCCCGAGCACATGCAGGGAAAAAGCGTTCTTCCTCTGGCAAAAGCTGCCGACCCGTCCTTCCGCCAGGAATGGTTTTACGAATATTTCGAGTGGCCGAATCCTGAAGGCGTTCGCCCCCACAACGGTATCCGCACCGAGCGCTACAAGTTGATCCATTACGTAATGGAGCCGCAGGAGTTCGAGCTCTACGATCTTGCCAGCGACCCGGGAGAGACGCAGAACCTCTACGATCGGCCTGAATATCAAACGCTGCAACATGATTTATGGAATCGCCTGCAGAAACTGCAGGCAACAATTCCAGAAAGAAAAGTATCGGCGACTGCATAGAAACGGGAGTCAAAAATAGAAGGGAAGGAGAGAAGTTACAGATTGAGCAATGAGCGGCACAATAAAGATATGGGCAAAGATTTTCCAGCTTCCTGCTGCGCACCTGCGGCTGCTCATGAAAGAGCAGCCGCAGCCTTATCAAGCCAGGCGTGGAGTCGTGAAGACAGCCATAGGGACGTGGCGGACTCCATGGTCTCGCTTCCCGGCGGCACGTTTCTCATGGGAACGGACTATCCCGACGGTTTCCCCGGAGATGGCGAAGGACCTGTACGTGCCGTCTCCCTTTCGCCATTTCAAATCGATAAGTTTCCAGTCACCAATACGGACTTTGCTGCATTTGTACAGAACACCGGCTATCGCACGGAAGCGGAGCATTTCGGATGGTCGTTCGTCTTCTGGTCGCACATTCCCGAAGATCGATTCGACGAGTTAGTGGAAGATACGGTGGCTGCAGCCCCATGGTGGTGCAAAGTTCCCGGTTCATTCTGGAAGCAACCGGAAGGACCGGGGTCCAGCATTCACGAGAGGCTGACGCACCCTGTTGTCCACGTTTCATGGAATGACGCTGCAACTTACGCCGCATGGGCAAAGAAAGCACTACCCACAGAAGCGCAATGGGAATACGCTGCACGAGGCGGGCTGGAGCAAAAGCTCTACCCCTGGGGCGATGAGCTTACCCCGAATGGCGAGCACCGGTGCAACATCTGGCAGGGGCAATTTCCCGCACAGGATACGGCGGACGATGGATACGCAGGCACCTGCTCGGTAGATGCCTTTCCGCCCAATGGGTACGACCTCTACTCCGTCACTGGCAATGTGTGGGAGTGGTGCGCGGACTGGTTCCAATCTTCATTTTCTTCGGGCACAACGCTGAACGATCCGACCGGTCCTTCGGATGGACAAAGCAAAGTGATGAAAGGTGGATCATTTCTCTGCCATGCGTCATACTGCAACCGTTATCGCGTCGCAGCGCGAACCACCAACACGCCAGACAGTTCAGCATCCAATATCGGTTTCCGCTGCGTACGGCCCTTCGCCTGATGGACAGAGCGAAAACCGTCAGCCTCTTGTCGATGCAAAGGAACGAAACCGTCCGGCCACCTTCTGCCAAATCAGCGAGCGCATCTCACTCGAACCAATGTGAGCCGAGCACGACCGCAGGCCTGTTAGTTTAAAACACAGGATGGAAATGTATAAGGGAGTTTTCTGCGTAGCGTTCTTGATCGGTGCGACTCTGCTACCGAACACCGTCAGGTCTCAACAGATGATTCCTCTAGAGGATGCCGTTGCGGAGGCGGCAAGCCGCTCCACGCTCGCCGCACCCAATGGCGAGCCGTTTCATTTGCAAGCCAAGATATCGGACGAGACGACGCACGATCCTCAGTATGCGGCCGTGGTCGAGGAGTGGTGGCAGTCGCCTACGGTGTGGCGGCGGGAATTCCACTCGCGGGCGTTCTCCCAGACGCTCATCGTCAATGGTGACAAGGTCGAGGAACAGGATGCAGGGCCGGTCTTCCCGGAGTTGCTCCGCAATCTCACAGTAGAGCTGGTCAACACCGTGCCCAGGCTTGATCAGCTGGCCGCATTGCACCAGAGTGTCACGAAGCCTGATGGCACGCCAGGTCAGATCCGGGCCGCCTGGGAGATTCCCGGAACGGATGGAATCACCACCAAGTCGATCGCCGCTTCCATTGCTATCTCGCGGGATACAGGGCTGATGGTGTATGGCGGCGACATCGATTGGGATGTCGCGCTACACGATTATGAAGACTTTCACGGGAAGCAGATAGCCCGACGACTGACTGCGCAGAGCCGGGGAGGACCGCAGTTAACCGCGAAGATCACGCTGCTGGAAGACCTGCCTGGCTCCGATGAAAGACTGTTTCTCATCGATAAGTCGACCCCACGCAAGAAACAGCTTCGCGTGCTGGTTGTTCCCGAAATGAAGCTGCGGAAGTTGAGCCTTGAAACACCTGTTCCTCATTGGCCAGATCTCCCGTCTGGAGCGCGTAGGGGAGCCATGGTGATGAGGGTTGTCGTGGACCGCGAAGGCAACGTGCGGTCGGTTGACGATTTTTTCTCCGATAACCCCGGCTTACAGCAAGCAGCGCAGGAACAATTGCTGAAGTGGCATTTCCGTCCATATCTGGATCACGGCGCTCCGGTGCAGGTGATCTCAACGCTTACATTTTCATTCACACTGAGCTAATCAGATCTTGGGATAAATACTCGAAGTCTTGAGATGTCCACCGCATGCCGCGCGGATATCTGCTTTCGTACTCCAAACCTCTGCTGTGTGGAGGCAGAGATCTATCGCGTAATCGCTCACGGTATGTTTTGCGCCGACAATGGGGATGCCATCATCGCTCCCAGAAGGAGTGCCCTGCAAAAAAGCAGGCTGAAGGGGCACGATTCAACACCACAACAGCCATAAGGAAAAGCACGAATTACGGCAAAAATAAGCTACAGAATATGGAGTTCGCTAACACCTTAGTTGTCTTATTGCACACACAGATCCTCACAGCCGTCTGCGTCTTGGACTGCCGGTCCACGACTCCCGGAACGCAGACTGGATTTGCGGCAGCAAGTGAAACCTGATGTGTCGATAAGAAATGAGAAGAAGTGGCACGGCTACCGGGAGAACCCACAACGGCAGAAAAGTTCACGAACAAGGCTCCAAGACAAAATCGAACAAAGAAAGGTCAAAAGAAAGGTCTACGGATAAACCTGCAGCTTGGCTAGCCTGCCCGTATCCAGGTATGGTCTCACTCTGCCTCCTACTATCGAAAACGACTCGATGGCGACTCGCCCAAGAGGGAAGCAGAAGAACTGGAAGAGAATAGCATTTTCGTGCAGCCTTATGCCTTCCTTATCCCTTTTAGTCAAAGCCAAGATGAGGTTGCCTGAGGTCTTTTTCGGACATAAAAAATTCCGCTCGTCTGCTGCGCCTTTCTGCCCCCGCGTTCTTCACGCAACCTCTACCGTCTTCTTTCCGCTTCCATGTGTCTTATAACGAACGCCACCTAGCTCCGATACAGCCACCAATTCGCTCGGATCACGCGATCGTTCCATCTCGCAACATCTCGCACGCACCTTCTGTGGGTGTTGCGGTCGTTCCAGCAGAGACCCGGAGACAACCGGCGAGCCGGATGCGCCAGCTCCCAATCCTTACCGTCCTTGAGCGAGGTAAAGAACATCAGAGGTGGTCCGTCGTGGTCCCTTGCGTCGTATAGATATGGCGACTTCGACATCATGAACACCATATTGCTGTCGAACGCCACCTTAAGGGCCGACCCGATCTCCGCCTCCAGATCGCTCTTTCCTTCGTCTACATGGGCATCCTCATCGAGAGGTATCCTTTCGCCGTCGCTGCTCACTTGCTTTCATGATTTCGCTCATGTCTCCCGCTGGTCGTATCTCCCACAACGTCCCGTACTTCAGGGCCGGATGCTGCGACATGAGCTGTACAGCATGATTCATGTCCCGCGCCTCAAGCACGCCAAGGCCGCCGAGCTGCTCCTTGGTTTCCGCATAGGGACCGTCGGTCGTCGCGACTTTGCCGTTCTCCCAAGACAGGGTCAAGGCGGTTTCCGCAGGCTGCAGAGCCTCTCCTCCGAACGAATGCCCGTTGGCGCGAAGATGTTCGTCGTATTCAAAGCATGCATCGAACATGGCGTTTCGCTCGCTCTCAGGCATGGCATCGAATTTGCCTTTGTCGTAGTAGCCCAAACAGATGTATTTCATGGTTCTTCTCCTCCTGCATCTCTTCCCGGTGGGAAGTCAGCGGCACAGCGGGCGCAGATTTTTCTGTCACGGTTTCAAGTAACGAAGCGCAACAGCTCCCGATTTAAAAATCTTTGACTCAACAAGTTTTAATTGCAATTTGTCCGGCAGGTTGACACCTTCCATTAACCGTCTTCCTTTTCCTGCAATGATTGGCCCAACGACAAAACGATATTCATCCACCAGACCAAGCTCTATCAGTTGTGAAGGGATATCCACACCACCGACTAAAATGTTTTTGCCTTGTTCCTGTTTCAATTTCAGTATTTCGTCGCGAAGGTTCGTGCGAACAATTCTCGTATTTTTGTCTTCAGCGCTGTCTAATGTTCGTGAAAAAACAACTTTCTGGGTGGAGACGAATGCCCGGGCAAATTCGATATCTGCTTTTGTCTCAGACGGGTTTTTGAGGACATCAGGCCAATAGGGAACCATCAATTGATAGGTTTTACGCCCAAAGACCTGCAGGTCAACCTCTCGCACGAGGTGCGTAAAATATTCAAGTAGTTCGTCATCGGCAACTTGCGGAGTGTGGTCGACGCAGCCATCCAGGGTAATGTTGATTGCGTAGATTAGATTTCTCATTCGATTGTCCTGACCTCCTCTTGTGTACCAGTGCTTATGAGAGTTTGAGTCCGGGCGGATCGTTCATCTTACAGTCGTCGCGGACAGAAAAATGGACAGCATAGGCGAGCCATTTTTAATTAGAAGGAGCCGGTCCTCAAAGGCCCGCTGGGCCTGTAGGTGCTGATGATGACGCCCGAGGGCACAGCCTTCGTGCTGACGAGCGCGAGTTCGCGTGGCGGGGTTCCATCCGAAAAGAAACGTTTGCCCTGGCCTAACAGAACCGGAAAGACAAGCAGCAAGACCTCATCCGCAAGCCCGTGTTCGAGGAGCACCGGTGTCAGCGTCGAGCTGCCCCAGACGATCAGATGCGGGCCGTTCTTCGCCTTGATGCGGCGAACGCCCTCAACGATGTCCGTTCCAAGGTCCTCGACCGGCCCCCATGCAAGACTGTCCGGCCTGTGGGTCGCGATGTATTTCGTCGCCGCGTTGATACTGTCCGCCATCGGACTGGTCGGGGCTTTCGGCCAATAGCCGCTCCAGATATCGTAAGTTCGGCGGCCCAGCAGCAGATCGTAAGCCTCGCCGTGCGCCGCGACGATGGCCTCTCCCACAGCGGGGTCGGAATGCGGCACTCCCCATCCACCGTAGGGATAATTGCCGTCTTTATCTTCTTCCGGCCCGCCGGGAGCCTGGATCACGCCGTCCAGCGAGATATGTTCGATAATTTTGAGCTTTCTCATGGTGTCTCCTTTTCAGACTTGTTCCGGAGCCGGGTAGAAAAGAAGTTCGCGCACCTCGCCGGGCACATTGCATGAGATGGCAGCCTTCTTCGCCCATGCAAGTGCCTCGTCCAGATTGGCGGCTTCCAGTATCCAGAATCCGCCCATGTGCTCTTTGGTCTCGATGTACGGTCCGTCGGTGACAGTGACCGTGCCGTCGGACCGCCTCTGCACCGTCTTGGCATTGGCGGCTGGGGAAATGCCGCAGGCGAACTTCCTGGCGCCGGCAGCAATCAATTCGCGGTTGAGGGCGTGGATCTCTTCCATCATCGCTTCGGTTACGGTGGACGGGTCGAAGTCGTCGGGGATGTAGTTGCAAACTAGATATTGTGGCATGACTTTTTCTCCTTGGTCTCTGCTGCTAGTTTCCGATGACTCGTTTCCTGTTCACTCACAGAACCGTAGCTCATCGTTCTTTGTCCTATAGTCGTTGGGGAGACGGAAAATCGACAGCTGGGCAAACTTTTTTTGGAAAAATTGTGACAGACGTGACGTTTTCGGTTTTTCCGACAGGAAATTGGGAAGGTTCCGTCTATCGCCGATTTTTCAGGAGTTCTAACTCTGGATTCTGAACCAATCCTTCACAGATAACTTGAACCGTGTAATCTCGTCCTCGTTCAATTCGCAGCTGTGCGCGACTGTATTCCGAATCTTGTTGAACTGCGAGAGTATCTGCTGCATCGCTTTCTGGCTTCGGATCGTATCCGAAAAGTCAGGCCAGTTCGCATCGAAGATGCTTATAAGTTCGCCGAAGTTTGTATAGGCCAACGGGTCCTCGGATCGGATGGACATGGTTGTGTCGCGCTCCTCCCTCTGCTTCTTGGCGGCTTCGTTCCGGACGCCTTCGGGCACTTTGTCCACCCACCAGTTCGGCCCGTGCTTCTCCAGCAATCGCTCCCCGATAAGGCGGCGAATGGAGTTCTCCAGCGCATAATAGATGACATAGAAATCGGCCATGCGGCGCGCCTCTTGGAGAATGTCGATCTCGAACAGATCGACGTCAACGATCTCGGCCTTCTGGATTGTCTTGGCGTGGTCTATCTGGACGCCCGAGTCTTCCAGCTTCTTGAGTTCGGACTCTAGTAAGAGGTTCTGCATGCCGAACAGCTTGATCAGGTCGTCGACGGCCATCTATTGCCTCAGCAGATTCTCGCGCAAGCTCTTGAAGATCGCATTGAACACTTCGATTTCTGTCGTGGCTGGTAAGTTGAGGTTGATCGTGTAGGAGAGACGCAGGCCGCCTTCTAGCTCTTCGCGCTCCCTCCGCTGACCGCCCGTGCCCGCCCCGTCGGCGGGTGCTCCTTGTTCCTCTCGCTTTGGCTTTGGCGCGGTCCCGGTCCAATTTGCCAACTTTGACAACTCCAAGAAGGTCGAGGCGACATATTGGATGTTTGCGTCGTCTTCGGCGGCTCCCATCAAACTGCGGAGTTTGGACATCAGCTCCTTTTTTTCGAGACGCCATGCATACTCATTCGCTTGGAACAGGGGCTTATATGCTTCTTTCAGCCGCTCGGCCATGATTGTTCCTGACAAGGAGTCTTCCCGATAGTCTTTGTAGGCCTGTGTCGGCACATTCGCTTGGTCGATGAATCCGAGTCTCTTAAGCAGCGGGATCATTGCCCGGTAGCTCGATGACTTCAGGTCCAACATCGAGCTTATGAAATCGACTGTGAACTTTGGCGGAACTGCGGCGGCCTTGATCTTTTCGAACAGCTTGGCGATGCCGTTGTAGGCGTTGACGTAGGGTGGATATTCTGCCATTCCGCTATCGCTCCTTGTAGCTTATTGTGGCGGTGTCAACCCTACTCTGAATCTGCCAACTCAACAAGAGGGCCAGATGCGAACTATTTTTATTTCAACTGCCGAATCCGCTCCTGCAGGAATTGCCGCTCCGGTTCCTGTTGGGTCAGCGCCAGAGCTCTCTCATAAGAGGACCGGGCCTCAGCTGTCCTGCCGAGCCTGCGGTACATATCGGCACGGGCTGAATGCGCCAGGTAATAATTTGCCAGTTCGCCATGTTCCAGCACGGCGTCAATATGCGTCAGACCGGCCTCTGGACCATCGCACATTGCAATGGCCACGGCACGATTCAGCTGTACAACCGGCGAAGGCTGAATTCGTATCAATTGGTTGTAAAGCGCAACAATCTGCCGCCAGTCGGTCACAGCGGCCGACTCCGCCTCTGCATGAACGGCTACAATCGCAGCCTGCAGTGTGTAGGGGCCGAAGCGGCGGGACTTCAGGGCTCGCTCCAGCAAGGCCACTCCCTCCGCGATCTGCTCTTTGTTCCAGAGCGTGCGGTCTTGATTCTCGAGCAAAATCAGCTCTCCTGTGGGAGAGGTTCTCGCGCCCCGACGGGATTCGTGGAGCAACATCAGGGAGAGCAGCCCCATGATTTCCGACTTTGGGACCTCCGGCTCCGGCTGGAGTTCGATCAGCAAGCGGCCCAGTCGAATTGCCTCGCCGGTCAGCTCGGCCCGCGTTACTTCCGCTCCCGCTGCTGCCGAATACCCCTCGTTGAAGACGAGATAGATGACCTGAAGCACCGCGGCCAGCCGCTCAGGCAATTCCTGCGGCGACGGCACCTGATACGGAATCTGTGCGTCCCGAATCTTTGCCTTTGCGCGCACAATGCGCTGCGCCAGCGTACTCGGAGTGGTGAGGAAGGCCTTCGCTATCTCCTCGGTTGTCAGCCCGCACACCTCGCGCAGGGTAAGCGCAACGCGCGCTTCCGGCGGCAGAGATGGATGACAGCAGGTAAAAATCAGGCGCAGCCGGTCGTCCTCAAGGCTCTCCTCTTCTCGGGACCCTTCCGTCGAACTCCCTTGCGCTTCGAGATAGCGCACGAGCTCGTCTTGAGACGCGTCAAACCGTGCCCGTCGACGCAGAGTATCAATGGCTTTGAAGCGGGCCGTCGAAATCAGCCATGGTCGCGGGTTGCCGGGTACTCCACTTTTCGGCCACAGGCTCAGCGCAGCCGCAAAGGCTTCGTGCATCGCCTCCTCGGCAAGATCAAAATCACCGAGCAAGCGGATCAGAGTTGCCAGGATTCGTCCCGATTCCAAGCGATAAAGGGAGTCGAGCAATTCGCGTATCGGCTCGGTGGAATGCTCGGGCATGACGACGACCTTAGCAAACTGAGCTATCCCGAATCAATTTGGCAAACGGCGGGTCGATGCAAAGTGCGTAGACTTCCGTTGAGGTGGCCGATATCTTATCGACAGGGAGGACGGAGTGGTGTGCTAGGCCCTGGGAATTTTGTCAATCAAGTCCATGACGTCATCGAAAGCGACAACGGTGTCAGCATTTGCCATAAATCCTGCACGAAGCTCCCGTTCCATTCCTTCACCAGCACGGGCAGAGAATATGTTGGCAGCAATCAGACTCGCTTTCACGTCGCTCCATTTTTGCGGGTAACGGGACGTAGAGTTCCGAGAAAACCTTCCATTGTGATCCGCAGCATCGAGTGAGCTGCTATCTCTGGCGTTGACATCAGAAACTACGATGGTGACCTCATCATTCTTATGAGGGAAAATTTGGAGCAGCGTCATGTAAATCCTCGCATTCTGCATCATGGGGTTAGTTCTCGTTGCAGTCTGCACAGTGCACAACGTGCCAGTGCAAGGCAGTCAATGCTGAATCAACACGCGCTTTGGCATCCGGCAGGGACGCTGTATGTATCTGCTTCACCACATCCGCAGACTCATCCAGGAAGCGATAGGCGTACAGATTTCCTGTGTGGCAGAAATGGATTGCGCCATGAAGCAGGATTGGATCGTTGAGTTCCATGTGCTCCATGCTCCTCGATCCACTCACCCGTCGTAAACCTATCTTTCGATAGGGTTACGACTGCATAACGTTAGTAATCCGCCAGTTTGTTGGGATCAAACACGGCCAGCCTTGCGTGACCACGCTTCGAAATCAAAAGACAGTCTGCCTCTAAAAATTTCGGCTGGCAGGTAGCGCCGTTTCTCGTGGCAGAGTGGGCACGTCGCGATGATCCAGGTGTCTGGCATCGTTTGAACGGGTGCAGCAATGTTCTCCTTACAGCGTTTGCAAGTGATCACGAAGTCATGCAGGCGGGCGGGTGGGCCGTGGAATGAGGAAGCCATGGTGAGAACAGTATATAGCGAATAAAAGGCGAATATGTCACGATCATGGTCACGATAAAAACCAGACGCTTTGACTCAACGTATTAGCTATCAAGTTATTGATTATAAAATATTTGATGCCGGAGGGCGGCGCTCGACGTTTCGCAAGCGTCTGCAATCAGAAGGCTTATTCAGTTTCGCTCAGCCATCGTATGGGTGGGAATCACTTTGTGCGTTGAAGTTTCCAGAGATGACCCTATTTACTTACTCCGAGATCGGGCAAAAATGCTAGCCAAGTGTTAGCCACACCTGGTTCACACAATCAGAACCCGACAGAGAGATGTGTTTTGCGAAAAATACTGAGACCCTCGGAAGCCTAGTGACGGTGATCTTCGAGGCTTCGTTGGCTCATCGGCTCAACTCCCAAAACAGCCATCCGACAACGCCCATGCTGGCTTCAACAACAAGCGCCCAGAAGAGACCGGTGAAGAGTCGCGGCTGGAGAAGTGCCAAGCGTTCGTTGCCTTCACGAGGCAGAGTTTCCCAAAGATCACGGTTGCGATATACGGAGCCAATAGGATAAGCGGTGTTGCTCATTGGTCATGCCTTTCCGGGTCGGACGGTCATACCCTTGTGCGACGTAACTTATCCAGCGCCGATGAACCTGACGCTCTCTTCCGAGAGGCGTTTTCACTGTCGGCGCCGGAAATCACAAAGGGGACCAATGCAAGCAACATTGGGAATTGCATCGCCATCAAGAAGGACCAGGGGAAGCACTGTCCTCTTTGGGATTAGTTCATGAACACTATGGAGCAACCATAAGAGGATGCGCATCCCGCGATAGGCTGTTTTTTTCTTCCCCACTCCGAGCAATGAATCGATACTCCGTTTGAGGTAGTGAATGGATTGGATCGGTGGAGGGGTATTGGCCACGCGCTTGAGCGTTGACACCAAGTTCTATGTGAGTAATACAGCTCCGCATCGATCTTCACAGGAAAGAGCAATAAGGTTTTTCCCGAGGATCAATATCTTCGTTACAGTGTGATTCTAGACGAGTTGCGTTGTAGCTGGTGCCGAAGAAGG
>Ga0207035_1046_pt1 | contig 27754 bp, 24 predicted proteins | sample Alteio_BWMinCont_77_FD_153272 | JGI IMG/M metagenome (GOLD analysis project Ga0207035, IMG submission 153272) | Enriched cells from forest soil in Barre Woods Harvard Forest LTER site, Petersham, Massachusetts, United States -... | ecosystem: Environmental > Terrestrial > Soil > Temperate forest >... | reverse complement strand
GATCGATACGCTGCGGCGCATGCCGATGAGCCGCTATGAAACGCGCGAGGGCGAAGACGTAACCGATCCGGCTGGCGCGATCTTCGGGCCGAAGGTGATGATCATCAATCAGTCCGCCGGTTCGGGCGGCGATGCGATGCCGTGGTACTTCCGCAAGGCAGGACTTGGCAAGCTGGTAGGCGTGCGCACATGGGGCGGATTGGTTGGCATTGGCGGCTATCCGACATTGCTGGATGGTGGCTCAATCACTGCTCCGCGAACGGCCCTGTATGGATTGAGCGGCGAATTTGAAGTCGAGAACCACGGCATCCAACCGGACATTGAAGTGGAATATGATCCGAAGTCGGTTGCAGCGGGGCACGATCCTCAGCTGGAGCGTGCAGTGCAGGAAGTGGTGGACGATCTGCGCGAGCATCCAGTGCCGACGTATCGCAAGCCGCCCTATCCGAACTATCACAAGCAGGATGGACTGGGTGTGCAGTAGCGGAATGCCTATTGTTCTTTCGTTCATACTGATACTGTAAAAATTTGTCATGCGGCTTTTGCAGGAGGGCGAATGGTAATTGAAGACTATGAAATTCTTGTGTTAGGCAGTGGTGAAGCTGGGAAGTATCTAGGCTGGACGATGGCAAAAGCCGGGCGTAAGACCGCCGTGATCGAACGAAAGATGATCGGCGGCTCGTGTCCGAATATCGCCTGCCTGCCGAGCAAGAACATTATCCATTCCGCAAAGGTTGCTTCGGACTTCCAACGTGGTGAAGAGCTCGGCATGATGACGGAAAGCTGGCATGTCGATATGGAGCGTGTCCGCCAGCGCAAGCGCAAGATGGTCGACGAGTTGGTCCAGATGCACCTGGGTCGCTTTAAAGACAGCGGTGCGGAGCTGATTCTTGGCAATGGCGTCTTTATCGGGCCGAAGACCATGGAGGTAACGCTACGCGATGGAGGAACGCGCACCCTTCGCGGTGAAAAAGTGTTTCTCAATACAGGCACTCGCGCAGCGATGCCGGAGATTCCAGGTCTGGCGGAGAGCAAGCCCATGACGCATATAGAGGCGCTGGAGCTTGCCGCAGTCCCGGAGCATCTGGTGATCCTGGGCGCAGGATATGTTGGGCTGGAACTGGCGCAGGCGATACGACGCTTTGGCAGCCGTGTGACGCTCCTTGAACGTGGGCCACGTCTGGCGGAGCGTGAGGATGAAGATATTTCGAGCGCCCTGCTTGAGCTGATGCGCGATGATGGGATCGAAGTTTTGCTCAACGCAAAGCTGATGCAAGTGAAAGGCATCTCCGGTGACGCGGTTCAGCTGCAGGTGGGGATTGCGGGAGCAGAACGAAGCATCGCGGCGTCCCACATTCTGGTGGCGACCGGCCGCGTGCCGAACACGCAAAACATTGGGCTTGAAAATACAGGCATTGAAACAGATGAGCGCGGATATTTCCGCGTGAATGAATCCCTTAAAACCACAGCGCCCGACGTGTGGGCGATGGGAGACTGCGCAGGCAGTCCGCATTTTACGCATGTTGCCTTCGATGACTTCCGCGTCGTGCGCGACAATCTGTTGGGCGTAGCGCGTACGACACGCGATCGGGTCGTGCCCTATTGTGTCTTCACCGATCCTGAATTGGCGCGGGTTGGCTTGAACGAGCAAGAAGCACAGGCCAGAGGCATTTCCTACAGAGTGGCGAGGCTGCCGATGGCTGCCGTGCTGCGCACGCGAACGCTTTCCGAAGAAAGAGGTTTTATGAAAGCGCTCGTCGGAGACGATGACAGGATTCTGGGGTTTATGGCTTTCGGAGTGAGTGCGGGAGAGATTATGGCCATGGTGCAGATTGCGATGGCGGGCAATCTGCCATACACGTCATTGCGCGACATGGTCCTGACACATCCTACGCTGGCAGAAGGCCTGGTGTTTCTCTTCATGCATCTGCCAGCGAAGGCGTGAAGCGCTTCTATCTATCCGCGAGTCTTGGCTATGGTGGCCACGGGCATAGGACGCGCGCGGCCTGTGGCGATTTCAAGAAACGCATGAGCGGCGCGCGTAAGCGTCTTGTCCTTCCTGAAGACAACGGCTAGTTCACGGTTCAGGCGCACGCCATCCACCTTAATCGTTTTCAGCAGACCGGCGCGTTCGTCATCGCGAACATTCGAGCGCGGCAGAAAGCCCATTCCGAGGCCCGCGCCGATGAGACGTTTGAGCAATTCGCTCGAATCGACTTCCATGGCAATGCGCGGCTGCACCTCATGGTTGCGGAAGATGTCGTCGATCTGCTCGCGCTGGCGTCCATGCTTGGGCAGCAGCAGTGGATACTGCAGGATCTCGGCAAACTTGATCTGATCGCGAACGGCGAGCGGGTGCGTCTTTGGCACGACGAGCGCAAGCTCGTCTTTGTGGATCACGTCGACAAGCAGTCGCGCATCTTTTACCGGCAGTGAGACGACTCCGAAATCCACTTCACGATTCAGAACGGCTTCGAGCGAACGTGCGCGGTCGGCGCGCACGATGGAAAGGTTTACGCGGGTGTACTGCTTCTTGAACTGTGCGAAGACGGTGGGCAATACATAAAGACTGGTCGCCTCATTGGCGCTGACCGAGATTTCTCCGCGAGGCGATCGATGCAATTCGCCAATGGCCACCATGATATGGCTGTGCACCTGCAGACAATGTTCCGCAAAAGGCTCGAAGACGCGTCCTGCCGCGGTGAAGGTGACTTTGCCGCCGTCGCGGTCGAAGAGGCGGGCGCCGGCTTCATTCTCGAGTGAGCGGATTTGCGCGGAGATAGCGGGCTGGGTGACGCCCAGCTTTTCCGCTGCGCGAGAAAAGCTTTTCAATCGGCTTACTTCCAGGAAAGTTCTCAATTGCTCGAAATCCATGCGATAAACAGTCCCCATGTTGTGGTTGGGAGTTGGGGTTGCGAAGATGTTGTTTATAGAGCTTATAACCTGAAGGTGCTGGAAATGCCAGCATAAAACAGGTTGATGCGGAGGATAAGAACAACATCAAACAGTGATGTGCTTTTTAATCCTGAGCTTAGACAGCATTGGCGCTGAGCGCTATTTGCCGACTTTCGCACGTGCAAGCGCCAGACGGGCAGCATGATATCCGCACATGCCGTGGACTCCGCCCATACCGGGCGTCGAAGAAGAGCACAGGAAAATATTCGAATCAGTGGTGGCATAGCTGCGCCAGCTTGGGCGAAGAAGCGTCTGACGCAGCGTCATCGCCCCGCCGCTGATGTCGCCGCCGATGAGATTTGCGTCCATCGATTCAAGAATGGCGGGCGACGAGACATGGCGCGCGAGGACGCAATCGCGAAAGCCGGGAGCAAAGCGTTCAATCTGCGCCTCGATGCGATCTGTCATATCGACGGTAGAGCCGTTGGGTACATGACAGTATGCCCATGCAATATGCTTGCCTTCCGGAGCGCGTGTTGCATCGAAGAGCGTGGGTTGAGTCATCAGAACAAAGGGCCGCTTAGGGGTTTGCCCTTGTGTGACAGCTCGTTCGGATGTTGCAATCTCCTCCAGCGTACCGCCAAGGTGAACCGTCCCGGCGCGGCTGCATGCAGAGGCCCTCCATGGAGTCGGAGCAGAGAGCGCGTAGTCGATTTTGAAAGCTCCTGGTCCTGGTTTAAATTTGCGCAAGTTCTGTTGAAAGCCTTGCGTCAGCCGGTGTCCCGTCAGCGACAGCAACTGATGCGGGCTCACGTCGCAAAGGAAAAGTGAGTCGCACGAAAATCCATTGAGATTGGTAACCGGCGAATTTGGATAAATCACTCCGCCTAGTTCGCTCAGCAGTGCGGCAAGTGCACGTGTGATGGACTGCGCCCCGCCGCGTGGAATAGGCCAGCCGACTGCATGGGCTGCGGCTCCTAACAGCAGCCCGGCAGACGAGCTTAGCGGCGCATCGAGTGCAAGAAAGGAATGTCCTGCGATGCCAGCGAAGAGCGCGCGTGTCCTCGCGTCTTTGAAGAAGATATTGGAAAAGAAGCGTGCCGGCATCAGCGCAGGGATCCCGAACCGTGCTAACAAAAATGGACGACGTGGAAGATGCACAATCGGCTGAAGGACTTCTTCCGCGAGCTGCATCCAATGATCTGCGAGCGGTTCAAAGAGGCTGCGCCAGCGTTTGCCATCGGCACCCAGAGCGTGCTCCGCATCCTTCAGATCGCGCTCCAGCATGACGGCGGTGCCATCGTCCAGCGGATGCGCGAGCGGAGCAGGAGGGTGAATCCATTCCAGGCCATATTGCTCAAGTGGGAGAGACGAAAAAAATGGCGAGCCAATGCCCATAGGGTAAATCGCCGAGCCAAAGTCATGCTGGAAGCCGGGAAGCGTGAGCGGGAGCGTGCGCGCGCCACCGCCGATTTCGGCTTGTGCTTCGTGCACTTCAACGCCGTATCCGGCTTCCGCGAGGATGATTGCGGCAGCGAGGCCGTTGGGACCAGATCCGATGACGACGGCATGCCGTCCGTGCGGCTGGTGATGCCTGGTGCCAATGAGCAGACTCGTAGTGTCACTCATGGGGCGGTAAGGGCTCCGGCCATTGAACAGCGTCAAAACCGCCGTTGGGTTTTAGGGTAAGAACGGGCGCGTAAAGGCCAAGGAGTTGCCGTTTCCACCACAGGCCGGTCGTGCGTTTTTCCGCCATAGAGGTAAACCAGTATTGCCAGAGTACCGCGCGCACATATTTAGGCGGCGACTGAGGGAAGGGATTTCCGGCAAAAAGCGAGAGCGTGTCGGTGCTGTTCGTGAGCAGACGCTCTTCCGTGAGCGGCACCATGGAGTTCTGCTGCCAGTCTCCGAGTGAGGCGAACCACAAGTTCCAGTCGAAGCGCGGCTGATATGGCGCATAGATGCGTGGCGCCTCGTTGAGTGCCTGTGGCTTGTAGCGGAAGGGATACGCGGTCCACGTTTGGCCGTCGTTTGAGCCCTGAAATTCAATTTCGTAACGACCGCGAGTCATAACCGCGAAGAGCCCATATTGGTTGGCGATGCGAAAGGACTCAAGCGCGGCCACAGGCGCAGATGGCAATGGTGCTTCGCGCCACAGCATGTGAATCAGTTCGAATGTAGTGACGTAGAAGATCCATGTGAGGAAAACGGCGCTGATGGCAAGTCGTATGGCGGCTAAATGCAGTCGGCGTTTCGTTGAGACCGGGGAGGAATCAGCCGGTTCGTCGGAGTCGATAGAGGATTCTTCTTGTGCGGGTTTTCCATTCTGCTCCGGCTCGTTTCGTCGCAGCCCGGTCCGGAACTTTTGTGGAAGGAAGCGCACGAGAAGTTGATCATCGAGCAATAGGAAACCGAGTGCCAGCACAAGATAATTCAGGAAAGTGTAGTTTGCCGTGAGGATGACGACGGCTTCCCATGGCGTGACGATCAGGAAGCACAGAATGCGAAAGCGGCGCGGGAAGAACAGCAAGAAAACGATGACGAGTTCGAGCGTAAGCGTGGCAACGACGGTTGAAGCGTGGAACCAGTGCGGGAGATGCTGCATGTACCAGCCAATCCAGGTCGGTAGCGGGCCATTCTGGTAGTACTCATCCATGGCGGTGAAGTGGCGCCACTCCTGGTCGCCGCTTAGAAGCTTCACCAGGCCCGACTCGAAATAGATGCGGAACCACTCCCATTGCAACAGGAAAAGAGTGGCGCGAGAGGGTGCGCTGGCTGCTCCAAGACCGGGCCAGAGACCGCGCGGCGCAAAGAAGAGTGAGATGAATCCGGCCTCAAGCAGCATGCCATCGGATTGGTAATTGGAGAAATCGCCCGATGCACTGACGAAAGAAAGAAAGCAAAGAAGGCAGACGAAGAGGGAGAGCCGTGGCCAGAGATTTACGACAACCAGAAGGGAGGCAATGAGTCCGACGACAGTGACGCTCATCAGCGCGTGGTTGCTGGTCGAAAACCAAAATAGCGTGGGAGCGAACCAGAAACGTGTCAGGCCCGGAATCGAGCGATCAATTGCCTCCAGATAGCGTTGTGCCGGCAAGACGCCTGCAGGGCCGATGAGTCCGCGAATTTGAAAGAACAGCGAATAAAAAGCGGAAAAATAGATGAGCCCCAGGGCACGAAGGAATATCCAGCGCGAAATAAGGTGACTGGCATGCAGTGGGTCTTTTTCGCGCGCCGGTTCCGGGTCGAAGAGTCTTTGCAGGATGGATAGGCCGTTCGCCATAGGATGTTGGACATGATAGTCGCTCCGGCAAGTTGCTTGCATTCAAGTAGACTGATCGTCGAGCAAAGCGATGGAGAAAAAGCAGACAAGAACGCAACTAGAGCGGGAGCTGAAAGCGGCGGCCAATGCTGCGCGCGCCGTCCAGGTGGCTCTCTACTTCAAGTCAGGCAAAGGCGAATATGGCGAGGGAGATATTTTTCTCGGCATTCCGGTTCCGGCCATGCGGCGGATCGCGCTGAAATACCGAACTCTGACTCTCGTCGATCTCCAAAAGCTTCTCAATTCTAAAATTCACGATCACCGCGCAGCCGCGCTCGAAATTCTAGTGGTCCAGTATGCGCGCGGAGACAAGAAGCAGCGCCAGGAAATCATCGACTTTTATCTGCGGAATACGAGCCATATCAATAACTGGGACCTGGTAGATGCATCGTCGCGTCCTATCCTCGGTGAGCATCTGAAGACCTACCCTCGCAGGATTCTCCGAACGCTGGCAAAGTCGGAAAGCCTGTGGGAGAGGCGGATCGCGATCGTTTCCACCATGACGCTGGTCTGGGCGGGAGAACTGGACGACGCGATGCAAATCGCAGAGATGCTGCTCGACGACAAGCACGATCTGATTCACAAAGCCGTGGGATGGGTCCTGCGCGAAGCCGGGATCAAAGACCGCGCGCGGCTGGTTGCTTTCCTCGAAAAACACTATGCGCGAATGCCACGCACGGCCCTGCGCTATGCGATCGAGCATTTTCCTTTAGAGCAGCGGAAAAAGATGCTGAAGGGTAACTTCCCATTGTCTAAGTAAGTAAGAACATCTAAGTACCCATTACTTTGGTTTGCCTACTTATTAAGTCTTCTCTATCTCTTCGTGAGATCTATTTGTATGCTTTGAGCAATTCTAATCGTTACAAAAGGGAAGCCAGATTGTACAGGTGCGAACGAGTAAGCGTGGTTATACCCACGCGAGGCCGGCCGCAGTGGGTGGTGTGCGCCGTGGAGAGTGCGCTCAGGCAGAGCTTCGCTCAATTTGAGGTCATCGTGGTGGTCGATGGGCCGGATGCTGAGACGGTGCGAGCCTTGGAAGCCTTTGAGGACGAACGCTTGCAGGTGATTGCGCTGGACGAAAATGTTGGCGGCTCCGAGGCGCGAAATATCGGAATGTACGCCGCGCGCGGCGAGTGGATTGCATTTCTCGACGACGACGATTGGTGGATCGCGGAAAAATTAGAGAAGCAAATGCAGGTTGCTGCCAACGTGCAGGCGCGCTTTCCGATCGTGACTTCGAGGCTGCTGGCGCGCAGTCCGGATAACGAACGTATTTTCCCTCGTAGGCTATTCAAGCCTGGTGATACTGTGGGAGACTATCTTTTCTGCCGGCATAGCTTCACCTACGGTGACGGCATGCTTCAGACGTCGACCCTGTTAGTAAAGCGTGACTTGTTGCTGGAGGCTCCATTTCTCAAAGGATTGAAGAGACATCAGGACTGGGATTGGTTACTGAAGATGGGTGGGAGACCCGATGTCGAAATCGCAATGCTGCCGGAAGCACTGACAGTGATGCGCGTTGAGGGACAGGGCGCGAGCGTCAGTCGCACGGCAGATTGGGAAACCTCCCTGGCCTGGGCAAAGCAGAACCGGGCGCTGATGAGCGCCAGGGCGTATGCATTTTTTATCAGCACGGAATGTGTTCCGCGCGCGCGAAAGAGCGGAGCGCGCATGTATGCCCTCTTACAGTTGTTTTGGGAATGCTTCTCGAGAGGAAAACCTGGTTTGATGCAGATGGCCCTCTTCGTTTCCTTCAGCGCAATTCCTGAAAAAGCACGTAAAAGATTACGAAAGAGAACGATACAAGCCGTTGCGGCGATGGAGCATGGAAGTTGATATGAGCGATTACACGACACGCTTTTTACAGGAGCTGTGCGAGGCCATATTGAGGCTAAATCCCGCATCCGTCGACAAAATCATGGATGTGCTGACGGAAATCCGCGCAAACCATGGCCGTGTATTTTTCCTTGGCGTCGGCGGCGGCGCAGGGCACGCGAGTCACGCCGTGAATGACTTCCGCAAAATTGCCAGAATCGAATGCTATACGCCTAGCGACAATGTTTCGGAGTTGACAGCGTGGATTAACGATGACGGGTGGGATAACTGCTATGCTAACTGGCTCCGCGGCAGCCGCTTGAACGCGCGCGATGCCGTCTTTGTGTTTTCCGTAGGCGGCGGAAATATAAGTCATAAACTGAGCACAAATATAGTGAGCAGCCTGAAACTGGCGGAGCATGTAGGGGCGAAAATGCTGGGGATTGTAGGACGTGATGGAGGTTATACCGCAGAGGTGGCCGATGCTTGCATCATCGTCCCTACCATTTCAGCCGACACCATCACGCCTCTGGTAGAGGCCATTCAAGCGGTCATATGGCATCTGATAGTCTCTCACCCACGCCTTAGGGTCAATGAGATGAAATGGGAAGCAACCGCAGCTCTGGTATGAGGCGCGCGGCATTTCTTGACCGCGATGGCGTGTTGAACCGCAACGTCTGGAATCCAGCAACCAATCAGTATGAGTCACCGCTCACACCCGAGGAGTTTGAGCCGTTGCCGGATGTACTCCCGGCATTAAGGTTGCTATGCGACGCCGGCTATCTCCTATTTCTTGTCTCAAACCAACCGAATTATTCCAAAGGGAAAGCAAGCATGGATACGCTCAACGCCGTTCATTGCAAGCTTGAAGCAGTACTTACCGAAGCGAAGATTTCATTTACCGCCTTTTACTACTGCTTCCATCACCCTGAATTTACCGGCGAGTGTATCTGCCGAAAACCATCGCCCTATTTCCTGTTTCAGGCTAGAGATACCTTCGGAATCGATCTGGCTGCTTCATGGATGGTGGGTGATCGCGCTACCGATATCGAATGCGGACGCGCAGCCGGCACCCAGACCATCGAAATTTCCGACACGTCTGCCTCCCCGTTTGTCCCAAAGACGAGAGCAGACTATGCCGCCGCAGGCTTATGGTCCGCGGCGCGAATCATCGTAAGCGTCTAAGCGGACAGTACCGTGGACTCTCTGCGAACATCGATCTGGTAGTTCGCGGCGCAGGCATCTCGATAGAACATATTGACGGTTTCAAGCGAATACGCATCGAGGTCTTTCCCGACGAGATCGAGCTTGCTCAGTATCTCCGGAACCATCGTAATGATGTGACAGCCAGCATCTTCTGCCTGAAAGACATTCAGCAACTCACGCGGACTTGCCCACAGCAACTCGACATGGGGAAGATGTTCGATCATCCTGACTGCGCTGCGGATGATTGGAACCGGATCGATTCCCGTGTCGGCAATGCGGCCGGCAAAAATTGAGATGATGGCAGGAACGTCTGGGTCAAGGCACGCGGCGACGCGTTCCACCTGTTCCAGTGTAAAGAGTGCCGTAACGTTGAGTGGAACTCCCTCCCCCGAAAGGCGCCGTAAAGACGGGCCTGTAAATGCCCCCCAGGTATTGGTGATTGGTACTTTTACATTGACATTCGCACCCCATGTAGCGATCGCGAGAGCCTGCTCTTCCATTGTCTCCGGGTCGTCCGCGAGTACCTCGAAGGAGATAGGCCGGTCCGGTATCACTTTGACCAGTTGTCTGGCGAAGGCTTCATAGTTAACGACCGACGACTTGCGCATCAGTGTCGGGTTTGTCGTAAATCCCTTGATCCGCGGATCGGCTGACCAGGTGAGCAAGCTGCCGAAGTCGGCTCCGTCACAAAAGAGTTTGATGCGTAATTGATCGATGTCAAGCATAGGCTTTCTTTTTTGGTGATGGAGAACTTATGCCTGCGACTTAACCTCAACTGAATCGCAGGCGGGCTGAATGGAAGGTGAAATGGAAAAGGGCTTTGGCTTTCGATCCGTATACGACAGGGCTGCTTGTCTGTCCGGGAATGGTGCACAGAAAAAAATCTGTTTCAGCACGAGGTAAAGGAAATGTGTATTTCCAATCAAATATCTGCGCCAGAGCCGCCGTGGTTCCTGGATGAGTCGATAAAGCCATTCGAGGCCAAGGTTATGGGTCCATCGCGGAGCGCGCTTGCGCAGACCGGCCTGTGTATCGAGTGCGGCCCCTACAGAAAGAGCCGCGCCTATCGGAAGGCTCGGACAATTTTCGTGCATCCAAATCTCCTGTTTGGGCGCGCCGAAAGCCACGAATAACAGGTCTGGTTCAGCTTCTGTGATGAGCTGGCGAATATGTGCGTTCTCCATCGAATCGTGCTCGAACCCATGGGCCGGACAGTAAGTGCCGGCGACAGAAAGTACGGGGTAACGCCTCTGCAACTGCCTGGCAGCCTGGTCGGCCGCTCCTGGCAAACCTCCCAGAAAAAAGACGCTCAATCCGTTCCGCGCAGCTTCAAAGCAGAGCCGTTCCATGAGCTCGCCTCCGGGAACACGCGCTGAGATTGGCTTGCCAAGAATCTTCGATGCGAGAAGGACCGAAATTCCATCCGGAATGTTCAGTGCGGAAGCATGCAGCGCTTCAGAGAAGCGGATGTTATTTTGCGCCAACGTTACAAGTTGTGCATTCGGTCCCATGATGAGAAATGGGCTTGTGGCAGGTCGTCGCCGGAGCGTCTCCACAATCTGCGCAGTAGCTTCTTCCATCGTCAGGCGATCGACTGCGACGCCGGCGATCATACATCGCGACGGGACGCGCAGCGGCTTAGACGCCCTCCTCTGCTTGGGCAGTTCCGGATCGAAAAATGTAGCCAGGCTCACGGCCAAAATGCTTCCTTTCTGCGATAGAACAGTTCGGGCGGCATGCCATTCGCTATGGTGCCGACGGGGAAAAACTCATCCCTGAGTCGCTGCAGGAAATAAGTAGGAGAAGCCAGAATGGAGTGGACGAATGCTGTAAATGCTCTCGCGTAGCGCTTTGCCGCGAGGTGCATATTTAAACTGCGAAGGTGCTGTTTCGCTGCAAGGTTACTGCTTGAAATTGCTTCTTCCAGAAGAGGCGATATGGAAGATAGAGACAATGGTTCGCGGTTGGATAAGTGCGAAAGAAGTAGATATTGAATGTAAAGGCCGTGTAACTCTTGCGTGTAGGAGTTTTGTGAACTGATGCTCGAAGCATTTTGCCGGAAACCGACAAGCACTTCCGGTACGAGATGAATATCGTAGCGCAATGCCAGACGCCACCAAAGATCCGCGTCTTCGGCATGCCGCAGATCGCGGTACCCTCCGATCGCTCGCGTCTTCTCTACATTGAGTGCAACGGATGGATGGCAGATGGAAAGAAGGTAGCCGGAGTTGACGATCTTGCGCAGCTTGCGCGGCGAGCCCCGGCTGCAGCGATAAAGCCCAAGGCTGCGTTTACGCGGATAGTAGGCCGCCAGGGAGTAGAACATGGCAGCATCAGGATGCCGGGCGATTTGTTCCTGAAGGCGCTCGACGCGCGTCGGATAAGAAATATCATCTGCGTCCTGCCGTATCAACCACCCTGTTTCTGTCATCTCTAACATGCGGTTTAACGTGGGGACTAGCCCGCGATTCGGCTGGTTCACGACCCGGAGACGAGGATCACGAACTGTCTCAAGATATTGCAGGCTCCCATCGTCGGCGCCATCCACAATTACACGGATGGTGAAGTTGCTTACCGTCTGAGTAAGCAGGCTCTCGACCGCTTCGGGTAAGTAGGGCATCGCATTGTAGACAGGCAGACCAACAGTAACAGAGCTTTGCTGCACGGCCACTCCTCAACGCCCTCTTAGCATGGACAGGGGGAGCACAATGAGTCCAGGGCTGAGTAAGGCAATAAGTAATAAAAGGTATAGCTATTGTTTTAATTACTGACATGTATCTACGTATATAAGTACCGAGTCAAGGCATATCTGTAGTTAGCAAAAACTTAGGTAATGTTTTCAATCCACTACGGGTCTGATAGGTTGCCTACAAAACCATTGATCATGTGATCGTGATGCGTGCGATGTCTACCTATGCCTGACAAGTCTATTTGCGGCGATCGTGGCCGAAGATACTTCCTGACCGGAGGCGCTGGTTTCATTGGCAGTCATTTAGCCGATTCTCTTCTTGCCGATCCATCTGTTGCTTCGGTGACCGTGTATGACAATCTTTCCTCCGGGCGCGAGTGGCACTACGCGGCATTTCTGGGCGATGAACGATTTCGGATGGTGCGTGCCGACGTGCAGGATCTGGAAGAGCTGACAGAAGCAATGGCGGGTCATGATGTGGTTGTTCATCTGGCGTCGAATCCAGATATTGCCCGTGCAGTCACCGAGCCTGACATCGATTTTTACCAGGGCACCGTACTGACAAATAACGTCGTCGAAGCGATGCGGTGCTCCGGAGTGCCCCGCTTGCTTTACGCCTCCGGAAGCGGTGTCTATGGAGAGCTGGGAGAGCTAGAAGTTCGCGAAGATTACGGACCGCTTCTTCCGATTTCGACCTATGGTGCCAGCAAGCTCGCCGGTGAAGCTCTTATCGCAAGCTACTGTGCGATGTTTGGCTTGACCGCCCGCGCATTTCGCTTTGCGAACGTGGTGGGAGCGCGTCAGACGCATGGTGTCGGATTTGATTTTGCTCGTCGGCTTATGGCCGATCCCAGGCGGCTGCGGATTCTGGGCGACGGAAGACAAAGTAAGTCCTATATTCACGTCTCAGACATCGTTAGAGCCGTACTACATGCCGAGGCCAATTGCAGGGAGCAGTTCGCGGTCTTCAACGTGGCCACGGGCGATGCGATTACAGTCACAGAAATCGCAGAGCTCGCAGTTGAGTGTCTGCGACTGCATGCGATGCCGGTGTTTGAATACACAGGCGGAGATCGCGGCTGGAAAGGCGATGTGCCGGTCGTGCGCCTCAATTCCGACAAAATTAGAAGCCTGGGCTGGAGCAGCCATCACACCAGCCGTGAAGCCATGCGCTCTGCGCTGGTCGAGATGATCGCCGACGAACGAGTGTGCCATGCCTAGCGGCCTTCCTCCTCTGGCTCTGCTTGCCGGCGGCCTGGCCACCCGCATGTACCCTCTGACGGAGTGCGTGCCAAAATCTCTGCTAAGCGTCGACGGCGAGCCTTTTCTTGCGCATCAGCTAAGGCTGCTGGTGGAGCGAGGCATCGGTGAAATCGTTCTATGCTGCGGGCATCTGGGAGAGCAGATCGAAGCCTTCGCCGGCGATGGATCACGCTTCGGCTGCCGCATCCGCTACTCCTATGATGGCGATGCATTGCTGGGAACCGGAGGCGCGCTGCGGCGCGCTTTGCCGCTTCTTGGCGAGAGATTTTTTGTGATGTATGGCGACAGCTATCTGCTGGCTGATCTTGCGTCGGTATGGAAGACGTTTCTCGCATCCGCCCAGCTGGCATTAATGACGGTCTTTAGAAACGACGGCAAATGGGATGCGAGCAATATCGAAATGCGCGACGGAGAGATCCTCTGCTACGAGAAGCGCAAGCGCACGCCGGCCATGCGCTACATCGACTATGGCTTGAGTGTTTTGCATGCGAATATTCTCAGGGCATGGCCGGAGAATGAGCCATTTGATCTTGCCTCAGTCCTAGGAGGTCTGGCCACAGAAGGCAGGTTGGCGGCGCACGAGGTACATGGACGATTCTACGAGATAGGGTCGCCCGAAGGCCTCCGCATGACGGAGCAGATGCTCGCCGGTCTGCGCTATGCCATTGAAAGCGAACTGGTATCCGTGGGAGAGTGCGAGCGATGATCATCACTCGCACTCCGCTTCGCATCTCCATCGGGGGCGGTGGCACCGATCTGCCATCGTATTACCGCGAATTCGGCGGCTTCGTGATCTCAGCGGCAATCAATAAGTACGTCTACATCACGATCAACAAGAGCTTTCTGCCGGGATATTTCCTCAAGTATTCGGAAACAGAGCACGCCCAGGCCTACGAAGAGATTCGGCATCCACTCTTGCGCGAAGCCCTCACTCTGCACGCGGCGCCCAACCCGCTCGAAATCGTCAGCATCGCCGACGTCCCTGCAGGGACAGGACTCGGCTCGTCGGGAACATTTCTGGTGGGACTGGTGCATGCGTTATATGCCTACGAACGAAAGTGGGTAACGGCTGAAATGCTTGCGCAGGAGGCGGTCGACATCGAGATGAACCGGCTGCAAGAGCCTGTCGGCAAGCAGGACCAATACATCGCTGCGTATGGCGGTCTGTTGTGCCAGGAGTACCGGCCAGACAACTCGGTCCAGGTCACAGCGCTGAAAGTCAGCGAAGGCGCGTTGAGAGAGCTCCGCGACTCCCTCATGCTTTTCTTCGTCGGTCAGACGCGTAACGCGTCCACGCTTCTCACCGACCAGAAGAAACGCTCCGAGCGCCAGGACCAGGCTATGCTCGAAGGCCTGCATTTTGTAAAGCAGCTTGGGCAGGAGATACGTCGCGTGCTTGAAGCGGGCGCGGTCACCGAGTTCGGCAAGCTGATGCATGAGCACTGGCTAAGCAAGCAAAGTCGCTCAACGGGCATGACAAACGATCGCGTGGATGGGCTGTATGAGGTAGCGCGGACACGCGGCGGTGCGATCGGCGGCAAGCTGGTGGGCGCGGGCGGAAGCGGGTTTTTATTGCTCCACACACAAGATCGGAATCGTCTGCGGTCTGCGATGACAGCCGCAGGCGCAAGCGAGATGGAGTTCAATTTCGACTTCGATGGCTCCATCGTCATGATGCGTAACGCCTGAACGGCGAGGAAACAATGGCAACTGCACCAATGCGTCTACCGGAGCTTCCCGATGTTCGCGCCATGCGCGAGGATGAGCTGACCCTGGGAGCTCTGGCGGCGGTGTTCAAAAGACGGCGTGCCATCTTCCTCTACGTCCTTTCCGGCTTTTTAATCGCAGTGACCTTGTACTGCCTGCTTGCTACACGCCGCCATCAGGCAACAGGCCAGGTTCAGATACAAAAAGATAGCGCCGGTGCATTCGGTCTCGAGAGCAGTGTGATGGGGGATGCCGCCGACTCTGCCTCGGACGGCCTGGACTACAACATCACCTTGCAGACAGAGGCCAACATCCTCAACTCTGACTCTCTGGCGCTGCAGGTCATCAAGGACCTTCACCTCGAGACAACGGACGACTTTTACCCGCCTGCTAAAACAGGTCATAGCCTCAGTCTTCTTTCGTGGCTCTTCTTCTGGAAGAAGCCAGTCGAGCCAATGACTGTCCCGCTCGATCGCGCGCCGAATCGCCGGTATGTTGTCCTCAAAATCTTTGCGAGTCACCTGAAAGTCGAGCCGGTGACGGGCACCCGGCTGATCGATGTGAGCTATTCGAGTCCGGATCCTCAATTGGCAGCCGACGTGGTGAACCATCTGATAGGCGCTCTCATGGACTACACATTCCAGGCGCGCTTTACGGCGACGGCGCAGGCATCGAACTGGCTTACAACCCAGCTTGATGATTTGCGGAAGCAGACGCAAAGCCTGCAGGCAAAAGCGATCACGCTCCAGCGTGATACCGGCATGTTCGGCGATGACGAATCGCACAACGTAGTGCTGGCACGGCTTGAAAACCTGAACGAGGCACTGGCGGCGGCAGAGTCCAACCGCATCTTGAAGGAGGCAGTCTATCGCGTCGCCAGCAGCGGCGACCCTGAACTGATTTCAGGCCTTAGCGGAAATTCCGGGGTGGGCGCAGTGGCTTCAATGACGAATTCTCTTGGCCTGATTCAGAGCCTGCGCGCTCAGGAAGCAACCGTGAAAGCGGAACTCGATCAGGACAGAGTGAAGTACGGTTCCGCCTATCCGCGCGTTGCTGAATTGCAGGCTGAGCTCAGCGGTGTCGAGAAGTCGATTCAAGATGAGGTACACCGCATCGGCGAACGGGCGCGCACAGACTACGAGATTGCCGCCAAAACCGAAACCTCGGCCCGCGGCGCGTTTGAGAGGCAAAAGAAAGTTGCCAATGATTTGAATGGCCAGGCCATTGCCTATGGCCTGGCCAAGCAGGAGGCCGACGGCAGCCGCGACGTGTATGAAGGACTGCTGGCGAAGTTGAAGCAGGCGGGCGTGCTCGAAGGCCTGCGATCGACCAATATCACCGTGGTGAATCCGGCGCGTGTGCCGCCTCCCAATCGTCCCAAGAGCCCAAACATTCTGCTCTATTATGCTGCGGCGATTGTCGCCGGGCTTCTATGTGGGGCGGGAGCGGCAGCCATTAAAGATCTAACCGACACGAAGGTGGGCTCGCTCGAAGAGTTGGAGCGGGTCACCGGCGCGCCGCTGCTCGGATTGATCCCCGAGATGGAACGGGTTCGAAACATGTCATGGCCTCACAGTCGCGCCCGCGTGCTTGAGTCCAAGCGGGCAGCTGCGAATGATCATGATAATAAGATTGCCACTTTGAGCTATATCGATAGCCCCTTCGCCGAGTCGCTGCGCACGCTGCGGACGTCGTTGATGCTTTCCCGCAGCAGTAGTCCTCCGCAGATTGTGCTGGTGACCAGTTCGAATGCCGGCGAAGGGAAGAGCACAGTGTCGCTCAATCTGGCGGTGGTGCTGGCACAGCAGGGCGCGCGCGTTCTCCTGGTCGATGTCGACCTGCGGCGGCCGGTGTTACACCAGAGAATGGGTCTGGATGCATGCGACGGTTTGAGTGCGGCTCTTTCCAACGATCAGATCGATCCTCGCCCGCGGCAAATCGAGCAGATGCCGAATCTCTATGTCCTGTGCGGCGGTCCTGCTCCGCCGTTTCCTGCGGAACTGCTCGGCTCCGGCAGGATGCAAGCACTGTTCGCGCAGTGGCGGAGTGAATACGACTTTATCGTGCTGGACGGGCCACCCGTCTTGCCGGTTACCGATGCAATCGTTCTGGAGCAGCAATGCGATGCCGTCTTATTGGTAGCGCGGCATGGAGTGACAGAGAAGAAGGCAATTCACCGGAGCTATCGCACTGTCGCGAGACAGTTACCTCCGCACGTCGCCTTGGGTATGGTCCTTAACGCCGTCCCCGGTCGGTCCTCCGATTTCTACGAATACTACGGCTATCGGAGCCACATTTACGCCGCAGAAGGATTGAACCATGAAGCGCGGACATAGTTTGGGCGTCATCCTATGCATGAGTTTCTTGTGCGGTATAGCGCACAGCCAAACGATCCTTGCCGATAAAAAAGCGACCCAGATAGATGCTGGCCACGAAACCGCAGCCGCCGCGGAGAGCCTGCTGATCGGCCCCGGCGATCTGCTGCACATCACAATTTTTCGGGAGCCGGATCTGGAGCAGAAAGTTCGCGTCAAGGATTCGGGTGAGATTGATCTCGATCTGGCCGGGACGCTCCATGTCGCGGGCCTCACGCCGGGAGACGCGGCCAGATCCATCGCCCAGCTTTATATACGCGGACACTATCTCAACCATCCCCAGGTTTCTGTGCTCGTCGAAGAATATGCCACGCAAAGCGTCTCCGTTCTAGGACAAGTGAACAAGCCGGGCGCAGTGGCACTCACAACGCCGCGCAGCCTGCTCGATGTGCTTTCACTCTCCGGCGGCTTGACTGAGATTGCCGACCGGCACATCACCATCCAGCGTCACGGCAAGAACGAAAGCACCACCGTCTTCCTGCCAAATGACGCGACGGCAAGCCTGTACGCGGATGTAACGGTGTATCCGGGAGACACAATCCTGGTGCCAAAAGCCGGCGTGATCTACGTGCTTGGTGATGTCGCGCGACCCGGCGGGTATGTGATGCAGGATGACGCAAAACTGACGGTGCTCGAGGCCATGGCTATGGCGTCAGGCGTAAACAGAACAGCGAAGGAAGATGCGACGCGGCTGATTCGCAGAGTAAACGGCAAATATCAGGAGCAACAGGTTTCTCTTCAAGAGATCGAGAAGGGCAAGAAGCCGGACATGCAACTCGAAGCCGACGATGTGCTTTATGTGCCCTTCAGCATGGCGAAAAATGTAGTCCTGGGAGCATCCGGCATCGTTTCCTCAGCGAGCTCAGCGGCGATCTATGCAGCCAGATAAAAATAGTCATGCAACGGCTGCGGTCCGGATAAAACAAATTGGCATCGAAGATATCGCGTGCGTGATCCTGCTGGCATTTTTTGCCATGCAGGGAGCGATTCCCGGCATTTCCCCGAACCAGGCAAATGAAATGACGAACACGGCGGCGACCGGTCTCATGAAAGCCGCCGGTATCGGCTCGCAGTTCTTCGCCGATGGAACCATCTGCGTTTTGGTTCTTATGCATTTGCAGCGGCTCGTGCGCTTCGCATTCGCCCTGCAATGGGCCGCGATGCTGGCTCTCCTCGCCGTGTGCTCTACTCTCTGGTCGCAGGATGCGATGACCACTGCGCGACGTTCGATTCCATTCGCTCTGGCCACACTTTTGGGACTGTATCTTGCATCGCGTTTCTCCGTGCAAAAGCAACTCTCGATCCTGACCGCCACCATGGTGCTGGCCGCATCTGCAAGCATCGTGTTCGCCATATTTTTCCCATCCATCGGCCTTGAAGCCTCCACCGGCCACTTTGGCAACTGGCAAGGAGTTTTCACGCAGAAGAACGCCTGTGGCCGTGCCATGGTCTTCGCGACGGCAGCATTGCTCTCGAATGGGCGCATAAATGTATGGCGGTGCGCATGGATGTTGCTCTTCCTCTTCGTACTGGTCATGAGTGGATCACGCGGTGCATGGGTGATCGAAACCGCGCTGTTTGCCTGCTATGGAATTGTTCGCGTCATCGAGCGTTTTACGCCGTCAAGCCGCCAGATGCTGGTGGGCGGAGCAATCGTCACGGCAACCATCAGCGCAGTTATCGTGTGGCTATATTTCCCCTTATTCGCCGGTTTTCTTGGCCGGGATGTCTCGCTCTCCGGAAGAACAGCAATCTGGCAGCAGGTGTGGACGGCGATCGAGAAACATCCTCTGCTCGGCTACGGTTTTGCCGCGTTCTGGCAGGGAATGAAAGGCGAGTCTTACAATGTCATCGTCGCTCTGCGCTTCGTCATCTTTCACGCGCACAACGGTTTCCTTGAGATATGGCTTGAACTCGGCGCCGCCGGACTCTTCCTGTTTGCATTGAGCTATGCCCGTGCATGGCGCAGGCTGTGGCCCTTGCTCTGGTCGAAGCAGCTGTCTCACGCATTCTGGATGATCTTCGTCCTGTCGCTGGTTGCACTCTACGACATCGATGAAAACACTCTGTTCGCCTTCAACGGACTCTTCTGGATTCTCTATGTCGCGGTGCTTGCCGACATAGAGATTCTTGCGGTCGAACATCGATATGCGCGTTCCAGCTTGAGCCGCAAGATAAGCGATCCAACCCATCTTCCCGTGCCGGTGGCGAGCTAAGAATCACCATGGCGACCAGAGACATTGTTTTTCCGGACCGTGTAAGCCGCGCAGACGATGCAGAGAGTGATGCGAAGAATAAAGCGTGCAGTTTTTACCGCCCGGAATTAGATGCCTTACGCTTCTTTGCCTTTCTGGCCGTCTATCTCTGTCACAGCATCCCAAATGCGCTGGTGGCAGGCGCGTCCAACGCAAACAGTGGATTGGAAAGCCGCATACTGGCAGCGATTAAGGATGCGGGCAACTTCGGTGTATGCCTCTTCTTCCTACTGAGCGCATTTTTAATTACTGAATTGCTCCGGCGCGAAGCCGAAGCCTACAGTCGTATCCACGCAGGTGCCTTTTACCTCAGACGCATCCTGCGTATCTGGCCGCTCTACTTCGGTATCACGATTGTCTATGCGCTTGGCGGTCGCTTTTTCCCATCCCTGTACATGGAGCCGGGCCGGGTGCTTGCTTACTTTCTGCTGGCAGGGAACTGGTATATCGCGCTGCATCCGTGGATACTGACGCCGTTGCGCTCCCTCTGGAGTATTTCAGTCGAGGAGCAGTTTTACCTTGCGTGGCCGTTGCTCGCTCGAACCGGTGGCATGCGCGCGCTTGCCACAGCGGCACTCGCGATTGTGCCTTTGTCTCTGATGACAATCTATATCGTTTCTGCAGAAAAAACGTATGCCTATAACACGGTCTGGCTGAATAGCTTTACACAGTTTCAATTTTTCGCCTGGGGCGGGCTGCTGGCGCTCACTCTGAACGGAGGCGTGCCAAAGATCGACCGCGTCATCCGGGCTACGATGGGCTGTGCCGGGATCGCATTTTGGCTGCTCGCAGCATCGTTCGCACAAATTAAGCGCCCCGGTGCCGATATCGCTTCTTCGCAATTCTGCTTCGGCTATCTGTTCGTTGCCGCAGGTTGCATCGTGCTGTTTCTTGCCGTTTTCGGCATGTCGTCACGACGGTTACCGTATTGGGCTGTTTATCTGGGAAAAATATCCTTCGGCCTGTACGTCTTCCATGAGGCTGCGTTTCTTGTGGTCGATGAAGCACAGAAGCATGCCGCAGCTTTTATCCCATCCCTCCGCATCTGGTCGCTGCAATATACCGGCTGTACCTTGGCGGCCAACAAAATAATCGCCTTATGTGTGACTGTCCTGTTTGCGATGCTGTCTTACCGCTTCTGGGAGAGTCCGTTTCTGCGCCTCAAAAAGCGCTTCACCTGGATTCAATCGCGCGGCATATAAATGGCAGCACGCAGAGTTCTCATTTATCGCAATGAGCTTTTACCGCCGTCCGAGACCTTCATTCTGTCTCAGGCGAATGCTCTTCGTAGATTTCAACCTGTGTTTGCTGGGCTGAAGCGAATAAACCCCGGTCTGGAGATTGCGCCTCATCCAACCATAACGCTGTCTCATTCCGAGTCCTGGAGTGAAAAAGGAAAGCGTCGGATCTTCCTGCGAACAGGACACGCCAGCCGATTCGTGCGCACCATTGCTGCGCAGAATCCTCAAATCATTCACGCCCATTTCGCTATCGATGCGGGAGCAGTCATCTCGATTGCGAAAGAGCTCTCCATTCCGCTGATCGCAACTTTGCATGGATACGATGTCACCTCAACCAGCGACGCCACGAACACTTGGCCAACTACTAGGACGTATATCCGTAGAAAAAAAGAGCTCTGGGAATACGCGAGTGTATTTATCTGCGTGTCTGAGCATGTGCGTCAACAAGCCCTCGCGCGCGGTTTCCCGGAGGAGAAACTGTGGGTGCATCCGATTGGCGTTGACCTGACCGAGTGCAATCACCCAGAGCAGCCTCGCGATAAGAGAGTCGTACTCTTTGTCGGCAGGCTCGTCGAGAAAAAGGGATGCATCCATCTCATTCATGCCATGTCGCGCGTGCAGAAGAGCATTCCCGATGTCCGCCTCGTTATTGTTGGTGAGGGCCCCCTCCGAAATGAGCTGGAACGCGAAGCAACGCAATGCTGCAAAGAGGTCCTATTCCTCGGCCAGCAGCCGTATGCGGAAGCAAAGCGATGGATGCAGCGCTCTCGCGTCCTCGTGGTTCCCAGTGTGCGCGCGAAAAATGGCGATTCTGAAGGGCTACCAACCGTGCTCTGCGAAGCACAAGCCTTCGGTCTTCCTCCTGTCACATTTGTAACAAGCGGAGTGACAGAAGCGCTGCCAGTTATTCGGCGCAGCGGTATGCCGCCCGAAGGCGATGTGGTAGGCCTTTCCCAAAAAATCATCCACCTGCTAGAAGATGACCACGCATGGCAGTTAGCGAGTGACGCCGGAAGAGAATACGTGAAGGCCAGATTCGATCTAAACGAGCAGACGCGAATTCTTGAAGATAAATACGACGACGTAATTGCGAGGTACCGTGCCTGATCGGGATAGCCTGAGGCAGCACACCCTTTGGATGATCTCAGGGCAGGGTGTGTCGGTCCTATTGCAGGCCGGCTATTTTATTTTGATTGGCCGCACACTCGGCAGCCGTGAATATGGAGCATTCGTAGGCGTCGTCGCGCTCATCAATGTATTGAGCCAGTTCAGCAGCCTTGGCATGGAGATGATTCTCGTGCGCAATATCAGCCGCGCCCGGGAGTCATTCGCAACCACATGGGGAAATGCATTGCGCATCAGCGCAAGCGGATTTCTCGTATTGCTGGCCCTTGCCATGCTGATCGGTCACTTCACACTGAAACCGGAGTTGCGGCTACTTATCCCCTACATCGCATTGTCGGATGCGCTGTTCGGAAAGATAGTACAGCTCGCCAGTAGAGCCTTTCAGGGAGCAGGACTACTGTCGCAGACGGCGAAGCTCACAGCTCTTACGAACTTTGCGCGCATGGTGACGGCCTTCGGGCTTTTTCTCTTTGTACAGTTACGACACATCCACGCGGACGCGCATCTTTGGACGAGTGTGTATTGGCTATCATCCCTGGCAACAGCGGTCATCGCTTTCGGAATGGTCACGACACGTTTAGGCTGGCCAAAGTTCGAGCGGATCTGTCTGCGCGATGTGACAGACGGATTCAGCTTTTCGCTTTCCAGTTCTTCGATTTCTGTCTATAACGACATCGACAAGACATTCCTGGCAAGCGAGGGACGACTGTATGCCGCTGGAATTTATTCAGCCGCCTACCGCATCATTGATGTCGCCAGCATCCCAATTTATGCAATCTATACGGCGGCATCTCCACGCTTCTTTCGCGAGGGCGAGAGCAGCGTAGCGCAGGCGTCTCTGCTGGCAAATCGGCTGCTCAAGCGCACCGTGCCCTATGGTCTTGGAGTGGCGCTATTGCTGCTCGTGGTCTCGCCCCTGCTGCCTTATGTTTTTGGACCGTCGTTTCGCGGTTCGGTTGACGTCTTGCGCTGGCTCTGTCTCTTGCCGCTGATTCGTGGTTTGCACTACGCGTGGGGTACCACGATTACCGGATCATCGTCGCAGTGGTATCGTACCTGGACTCAGGTTGGAGCAGCCGCCTTTAACCTGTTGCTCAATGCGTTGCTGATTCCCCGCTGGTCATGGCAGGGCGCCGCTCTAGCCAGTTTGCTGACCGACTCAGGTCTCGCCGTATCGAACTGGGCCTTGGTGCAATACCTGCACACTCGGCAGGATGCCCGCGATATCACAGTCACGCAGACTGTGTAAGCCTGCGTGACCGAAACCTGCTAAAACTCCTCTGACTCCGCAGCCGCGATCTCTTTATCTTTGATTTTGGAACAGCCAAAGACCCTGAAGTTCTCGACTTTATGCAGCCGGAAGGCAGGCTTGTGATTGTCGCTCGGTATCTTGATCCGGAAGAGGTCCGCATCTGTAACCGTATCCAGCACAAAAGCTGGCCTTGCATCCGGAGCGGCATAGGCGATTTCAACATTGGTCAGCTCAAGATTATTGACATGGCGAATAAAGAACCCGTGCGCGGGCAGTTCACCGAACATGTGTGGATCGGGATACCTGGTTTCATCCTCGGGCGGTTGCAGTGCAGCCATCTCTGCCGTGCCGCCACCTTGATGGTGCAGATAAATATCGCTGATTTTCAGATCGGTGATAGGGTGGTCGGGAATCCCGCTGATGATCGCGGCATATTTCGACCCGGAATTGTAACTGACAATGTTGCTTAAAATAATGCGTCGACAATCGCCGACCGGAACACCCTGCGGCCCGCGCATCCGGCTGCCGAGTCGAATGAAGATCGGCGCGCCGGAAATATCGCGCATCGTGATATTAGTGAAAGCCACATCTTCCAGCAGGGCGCCGTCCACGCTTTCGAGCGCAATGCCATTGCAACCTTCAAAGACGCAATTTGAAACGGTGATGTTCTTGAATCCGCCATTAGACTCGGTTCCAAACTTGATCCTTCCCGTACGAGGCACACGAAAGTCAGAGGCAAACTCTTTGAACGTTCCATCGAGCAGCGTTCCCAGTTCGTAGCAGCCACTCACATAGCAATTGGTAATCGTCACGTTTTCGGTGGCCCGCGCATAGCCCAACGCATAAGAACTCTTCGGGCAAATGCCGTCATCCCACGGTGAATTGACGCTGCAATTGGATACGCGCACATTCTTGCAGCAATCGATATCCATACCGTCGCGGTTCGTGTCGATCTTCAGGTTGTCAATGATCAGGTTATCGACGCCAGTGGCGAGAATGCCGAAGTGACCGCCCTTGAGGATAGAGAAATCGCTCAGTGTCACATTGCGGCAATTCTTAAGCGCGATGGCCTTGTTCCCAACGCGTGGCTCTTCCGCCCGCGGCTCTTCATGCGTGCCGCGGCTTAGACCTTTTCCCCAGATGAGCCCATGCCCGTAGATGGACACATCATGCAGGTTTTCGCCCCATAGCAGGCTGTTATGCCAGTGATTGTGGCCATAGTCCTGGTAGCTTTCCCATGGCGTATTAGGTTCCGCCGGATCATAGCCGTCGCTGTGATCCGCAGGTGTGTCCGCTGCCAGAATCGTTGCACCCAGCAGGAGATTCAGAGCCACATTGCTTTTGAGTCGAATCGAAAACGAATTGTAAGTGCCCGCAGGAAACAGCACCGTGCCGCCGCCCGCACTCGCAGCGGTCTCGATCGCCTTATTGATTGCCGGAGAATCAATCGTCTTACCATCGCCGGTGGCTCCAAAGGAACGAACATCGTAGATGCTGCCATTTGCCTGATGAGACGAAGGGCCCTGAGCGCCGAGCCCTATGGGAGCGAGCGCTCCGGCGGCTCCGACGGTGGCATATTTCAGAAAATCCCGGCGCTGTTTCTGCATGAGTAGAGTCCTTTCAGTGGTCTGACCTCTGAAAAGACGATACATCAGCGCGTGGGAATTTGTCCTTGTCTGCTAAGCACAACGGATTCTTGTTGTCGGAATTACGGGGATTTCAGGGTCGAGGTGTCCCGCATTTCGGGATATGCTACGCCTGCGGAAAGGGCTGCCACTGCAGGCAGTCCCATATTCCGAAAGAATCCCTTGAGCGAGTTATGCAGGAACGGCAGTATTCTGCAGGGCCGCAACCACGTCTGCGATGGCGATGTCCTCGCTCGAAGCGGTAGAACGGGTCACCAGCTCTACCTTGCCTTCCGCAGCCTTCTTGCCGACATTCACACGATACGGAATGCCAATCAGGTCAGCGTCCTTGAATTTAACCCCGGCGCGTTCATCGCGGTCATCCAACAGCACATCGAATCCGGCAGCTTCCAACTCTGTGGCGATACTCTCGCCCACAGAAAGCAGGTTTGCATCGGACGCATTCGTGACAGTCACCACAACGTCGAACGGGGCGATGGAACGCGACAGCCAGAATCCGTTGGCGTCATGGTTCTGTTCGATGGCAGCCGTCAGAATACGTTCAATCCCGATCCCGTAACAGCCCATGATCGGCATCACTTCCTTGCCATTCGGATCGAGCACGCGAGCGCCCATGCTTTCCGTGTATTTGTAGCCAAGCTTGAAGATGTGTCCAACTTCGACGGCCTTCGCAACCTTCAAGGGCGAGCCGCAATGCGGGCAGCCTTCGCCCTCGACCACATTTCGCACATCCGCAGCCACCGTCCACGAAAAATCGCGTCCCGGCGTCACGTTGCGGAAGTGGTAGTCGAGCTTATTCGCGCCGCAAACCATATTCTCGCGGCCTTCGAGCGCCAGGTCTAGGATCACGGTCACGCCGTCATCCAGCAACTGCTTCGCCGGTTCAAGCCCAATGGGACCCAAAAATCCAGCAGGCCCGTGAATGTGGCGCTCCAGCTCTTCTGCCTGCATCGTGCGCAGTTCGGCGGCCTTGATCAGGCCCAGCAACTTGGTCTCGTTCACCTGGTGATCGCCGCGCAAAAATACGACGACAGGAACCCGGGCCGACTTGCCCTTGGCGCCCTTGATTTCCGCCATATATGCGACGCACTTGATGTCCTGCGCCTCTAAGATATCGAAAAACCTGGCCACATCGGCCACGGCAGCCATGCCCGGCGTCGAAACCAGCTCCGGCTTCCCATCTCCAGTCGGCGCAAGTTCAGTGACCGGAGCAAGCCGCGAGACAGCTTTCTCGAGATTGGCTGCATAGTCGCACTTCGGACAGCTCACGATCAGGTCTTCGCCCGCATCCGTGTAGACCATGAACTCCTGCGATTGCGAGCCGCCCATCGCGCCCGAATCGGCTTCAACTGCGACAAAATTCAATCCGCAGCGCGTGAAGATGGTGCGATAGGTCTGATCATGCAGGTCGAAGCTTTTGTCCAGACCGGCGGCGTCGATGTCGAAGGAGTAAGCGTCCTTCATGATGAACTGGCGCACCCGCAGCAGCCCGCCTTTCGGACGCGGCTCATCGCGGAACTTGGTCTGAATCTGATACCAGATCTGCGGAAGCTGCTTGTAGCTGCGCAGCTCCTTGCGGGCAATGTCCGTCATCACCTCTTCATGCGTCATGCCCAGGCATAGCGACGCGCCTTTGCGGTCCTGCAGCCGGAACATGTTCTGGCCCATCGTCGTCCAGCGTCCGCTCTCCTCCCATATGTCCGCCGGGTGAATGGTGGGCAGCAGAAATTCCTGCCCGATCTTGTTCATCTCCTCGCGTACGATGCGGATGATCTTATCGATCGAGCGCTGTCCAAGGAGCAGATAGGAGTAGATTCCGGCGCCCAGCTGGCGGATGTACCCGGAGCGGACGAGGAACTTGTGGCTGGCCACTTCGGCATCTGAAGGGGCCTCACGAAGAGTAGGAACAAAGAGCTTGGACCAACGATGCATGCTTACTGTGCACTTTCTTAACGGTTTAGGATCGGCGTAAGCTTCTATTCTAAATGCTGCGTCCGGTGCAGGCTGGCATGCCTTTTCTTTTTGACTGGTCAACGCGCATTTATCTTGTTGTAATGCAAGGGCAGTATCCCGTTATATACATTGGTCATCCATGGAAAATGAGCCTCTCACGATTGAAATAGTTCCCATAAAGAACCAGGACGCGCGAGTGATTGCACTGCAAGGGCCGGTGACGATCAACACACTCTTTGATTTCCAGCAGGAACTGCGCAACGCCACCAGTCGCGTCACCATCCTTGAAATGCTTGGCGTCCCCTACATGGACTCAGCTGGCATGGGAGCCATCATCAATTTCTATGTCTCGTGCCAGAAGCACGGACGAAAGCTGATCGTCTGCGGCCTAAATTATCGGGTCATCGAGCTGTTTAAGCTGACGAATGTGGACCAGCTGATCACGATCGTTGATGATCTTGCTGAAGCGGAAGCGCTGTTGTAGCTACACGGTACCGCTGAGCTCACTCAATCGCTAAGGCTTCCGTTGTTTCTGGTAGTTCTCAAGGGTGGTAAATGTCTCGCTCTGCATGCGGTCGATATAAATGCGACCGTGCAGGTGGTCGATCTCATGCTGCAGAATGCGCGCATACCAGCCGCCGGCCTTAATGGTCTTCGCCTTGCCATTCTCATCGAGACAAGTAACGCGTACCGTACGAGCGCGCGGCACGACAGCCATAAAGCCCGGCACACTCAGGCATCCCTCGTGAAAAGAGACTCCCGGTGGAGTCAGCAGTTCAATTTCCGGATTGATGATGACGTGAAAAGGGATTGGTACCCGTTCGCGCTCTTTCAGCTCGGTCGCGCTTAGGTTTTTGTGGTACTCGGCCTTGTCTTCAATCACCGCCAGCTGCAGCGGCTGACCGACCTGCGGCGCAGCCAGCCCAACGCCAGGAGCGTCGTGCATCGTCTCACGCATATAGGCAATCAGGTCGCGAATGTAGGAGTTCTGGATCTCTTCCGGCTTGATT
>Ga0207035_1070_pt1 | contig 28008 bp, 25 predicted proteins | sample Alteio_BWMinCont_77_FD_153272 | JGI IMG/M metagenome (GOLD analysis project Ga0207035, IMG submission 153272) | Enriched cells from forest soil in Barre Woods Harvard Forest LTER site, Petersham, Massachusetts, United States -... | ecosystem: Environmental > Terrestrial > Soil > Temperate forest >... | reverse complement strand
GGCTTATACCATTCCAACTCCTTCAATGGAAAAAACATTGTTGGTAAATGATTTTCTTTTTGTAAGTAAATCAGCTTACGGACCACGTATTCCCAATACACCTATTGCAATGCCTTTTGTACATCATACAATACCTGGGTTAAATATAAAATCTTATGTGGAATGGATACATATTCCTTATGTAAGATGGTTTCCTTCTCCCGTACAGCGTAATGATGTGGTAGTATTTAATTTTCCTGTAAATGATACATTGATAAATGATGAAGAGAACTATGGTTCAAAAATAACTTACTATCAGGCCGTACGGGAAATGGGCAGGGACAAGGTTTGGCAGGATTTCGGAGATATAATTATTACAAGGCCGGTTGATAAAAGAGAAAATTTTATTAAGCGTTGCGTTGCTATTGCAGGTGATACATTGCAAGTGAAGGAATCAACTGTCTATATTAATGGCCAGCCACAAGAAGTGTATCCTCAATCGGAACGTTATTATAAAGTAACAGCACCTGCAGGAGCAACATTAGATAAAGATAAATTAACTGATTTTGGTATTTATATAAGAGAGGACCAGAATGATCTGCAACCGGCAGAGAACGGAGCGGTACTGGTAAATATCACGAATGAAGAAAAGCCCAATTTAAAAATACCTCCGGGATATACTGTCGAAAATTATATTGCACGTCCTGATCCGGGTTTGTTTCCTTATTATGATACAACACGTCAGTGGAGTGCTGATAATTATGGGCCTTTGTGGATCCCTAAAAAAGGAGTAACCATTGATCTGACACCTGATAATGTGATTCGTTACCAGCGTTGCATCGAAGTGTATGAAGAAAATAAATTTGAGAATATTAACGGAAAGATATTCATTAATGGAAAAGAAGCTACTACTTATACCTTTAAAATGAATTATTACTGGATGATGGGGGACAATCGCCACAATTCCTTAGATAGCCGTTACTGGGGCTTTGTACCTGAAGATCATGTAGTAGGCAAGGCTTCGCTGATATGGTTTAGTATGGGGGATAATGGCCCACGCTGGAAAAGGATATTCAGTGCTATAAAATAATTTGGTGCGTTATTCATTCGGTCGTAACTTCAAAATATGGATCGGTAATCCTTCCGGCAGCAATGCCGGGAGGATTTTTTATCTAAATTCGTTTTCATGAATAAAAAAGAATTTCATTTTTCATTCGATGTTTATCATTCAACAGAAGAACTGAGCAAGGAAGATGCTGCTTTATTAAATGAAGCAAGGAAAACTACCGCACAGGCGTATGCGCCATATTCCAACTTTAAAGTAGGGGCAGTTGCAAAATTATCAAATGGAGAATTAGTTAGCGGTACCAACCAGGAAAATGCATCTTATCCTGTTGGGCTTTGTGCTGAACGGGTTTTATTAGCGTCTGTGGCTTCCCGTTACCAAAATGTTACTATTGATACGATTGCAATAAGTTATCATAATTATAATGGAGAAAGCGACCGTCCTGTTTCTCCCTGTGGTATTTGCCGGCAAAGTTTATTGGAATATGAAGAGCGGACTAATCAACCAATTCGCCTTATTTTATCAGGGATGAAAGGAGATGTTATTGTAGTTGAAAAAGCAAGCCAACTATTACCGTTATCTTTTGGCAGTGATGATTTAAAATAAAACCGGTTGTCATCAAAACAATGTCTGCACACCATTTGCATATTTACCTTCATGTTCCAGCAACCATTTCTTTCTCCATAAGTCACCACCATAACCAACTAAATCGCCATTGCTTCCAATAACACGATGACAGGGAACCACAATACAAATACTATTATTGCCATTGGCAGTGCCAACTGCACGTATCGCTTTTGTATCGCCAATACGTTTACTCAACTCTAAATAACTAATCGTTCTTCCGTAAGGGATATTCATTAATTCCTTCCACACTTTTTGCTGAAACTCAGTGCCCACCTGCTCTGTATGAATTAAAAAATTTCTCCGCTTGCCTGCAAAATATTCATCCAGCTCTTTAAAACATTTTTTTAAAACAGTAGATTTCGGTTTTACAAAACTAATATCAGTTTCATTTATTTTAGCACCCTTCCACGAGTTGATAAATAAAATAGCAGAAATAGCATTGCCTGTACTTCTTATTTCAAGAGTACCGATGGGAGATTGATAATATGCTATTTCGATATTCATTACAGCGACACCAAATTTACTGCGATTTATTTTGACCGATTGAACAAAATACAATTTCTTTGATGCGAATTAATAACAATGATCACTAATAAAAAAGAAAACCGTTTTATTGAGAAAGCAATGAGTGCTATTGCCGATCCGTGCCGCCTGTCTATTCTTCAGGAAATTTCCCGCAAAGGCAGGATGTGCTGCAGCGATATACAAGGGCTTACCGGGCTTTCACAACCCACCTGTTCTCATCATATAAAGTTATTATCGGACAGCGAATTGATAGAATGCCGCAAAGAAGGACGCAATCATTTTTTTACATTAAATAAAATCAACGTTAAAAAAGTGAATCATTTTTTGGAAAAACTTTGTAAAGAATAAAAAATATTTTAGAACAAGCGAAAGTCCTACTATTAAACATCGTTGTTTCACTCACTTGTACACCATGCCGTTATTGAGCTTTTATTGAAGTAACAAATAAAATGTATTTTTCTTTAATGGTAATATTATTTACGCTCAGGATTCAAGAGGTTAAATTGGACATTCCCCCAATTCTCTCCCAGAAGATTGATATCTTTTACCAGAAGAAATCAATCCGCAAGAATGCAACTGCGTTAATTTGCTAAATAGTTTACAACAGGTTTACCAAATTATTTTCGTGTATGCAATACGATAGTTATTATTTGTTTATTTTTAGTATACGCATAACAGCTACGCATACCACCTTATTATTACTAAATATAATGGTTGCAAGTTGTTATTTATACTACTTTATAGATTTAGATTATGCTAAACAACGGCTTCACAAATTACCTGGTAGTTTTATTAAATAGATTATTATAAAAGTGACGCTTCTACATTCTTCGATTATGAATGCTCAAACAAATGCTTTATCTTAACCATCTGCATCATGTCAATTAATCTAAAAAATTAAAACAATAAGTTTTAATGATAATTTCTTATTGCCCACAGTACTTTCTGGAAGATTTCAGCAGGTAAAAACTTTTTGAAAAAATAATGTCTTACTATTTCTTAAAGTTTTTTTTTGTAATTTGTTTTACAAATCAATTTTACAATGAAATCTCTACTAAATACTGCGCTGCCATTAGCAGCGATAATACTATATACGGCTTCCTGTTCTAAAATGAGTACCGGTTCTAATAATAATACTGGAGGCGTAGGGGGAAACGGATCGATCACGATTGATAGTATAAGCCCATCATCAGGAATTTCGGGAACACTGATAACTATTTATAGTAAAGAGTTCAATGCCGCCAGTAGTGTGGATACGGTAACGGTTAATGGTAAACAGGTAAAGATAACCGATGCCTCAAGCGGAATGATTACTTTCAATGTTCCTACTGGTTTGGGTTCGGGTGTTGTAGATGTAATAACAGGTGGCAAAACCTATACGGGTCCAAATTTTACTTATATAACTTCAGCCGTTATCAGTTTATATGCAGGTGGGGCTGGACAAGGTGATCTGGACGGAGCATTATTAACAGGCCAGTTTAACACTCCAAGAGGGCTTGCGATAGATATGAACGATAATGTTTACGTAGCAGATAATTACAGGGTGAGAAAAGTGACACCCAATGGAACCATCTCTACTATTGCCGGACTAACGACTTCTGGCTATAAGGATGGAGCGGCTACAACAGTAGCCCAATTTCAACAGGTTATGACACTTGCTTGCGATCCGGCGGGAGACCATATTTATATTGGGGATGAGGGGGTAATTCGATTATTGACGGGGGTAATGTTTCTACCATAGCAGGTACAGGGATCTACGATGGAGTTACCTATCTCGATGCTTCGGGGACAGCAGCAAGGTTCAATGACGAGTTTACAGGAATGTGGCTTGATAACAATGCAAATAACATATATGTTGCCGACGCAATAAATGCAAGGATACGGGTTGTGTCAACAGGCGGTAACGTAACCACTCTTGCCGGAAACGGAAGTTACGGGTCAGGCGGCTCAGGAACAAACGCCTCTTTTGGCAATATGCTTGCTCTTACAGGCGACGGGATGGGTAATTTGTTTCTTTCACAGGAAGGAGGTGGTTCGGTATGGAGCTTACCTGTTGTGGGAACACCAATCACAGGTGTTCTTCGTATAACTGAAGGTGGGGGAATAGTAAGCACTTTAGCAGGTACAACAAGTACTACCACCTCAACCGATGGAGATACTTCAAGCGCCACCTTTAATATAGCTGGATTAGTTGCACCAGGTTTGACAAGTGATGTAACTGGCCTGGTCTATGATAAAGCAAACAAGATATTGTATGTAGCTTATGGCATTTATGGGATAAGGGCCATTAATTTTACTACCGGAAAAGTTTCCACGATCCTCCCAACTCCAGATACAAGGGCTGCAACTTTTATGAATTCTTCTAGTGGATACGTGGGTCCAATGGTAGAGGACAGTAAAGGCGACCTGATTGTTTGCAACGGTTTCTGGCTTTATAAAATTCAATTCGGTCAATAACGTTGATCAATAGACGAAGAGGATATCTTTAACTGATAAGATGTAGACAAAAAATAATTTAAAATTCAAACTAACCCACGACCAACAACCGATAGGGTAGGCATTTATTTATTAAAAATCATTTTCTATAATTTCATCAAGCGCAATTAAATAATAAGCATGAAAAAAAGCCTCCTTATTACAGGCTTTTATTTTTAATGATAATCACTGTTAATGCCCAATGGGATGGCAACCCTGCAACAGTTAACAATCCGGTAACTAATACCACTACCGATGCTGGTAATATCTATTCAGTAGGTGATGGTGCAGGAGGTATGATTGTTGTATGGACAACTTAGATGGAAGTAATGGAGCTTTTATTGCTTTTGCAGACTCCCGTAACAGCAGAGAAGATTTAGGAGGATATTTCCCTAATGTTGACATTTATGACCAGCATATAAGTAATACCGGAACCAGGTTATGGACAAATAACGGCATACCTGTATGTAATCAAACAATGGATCAGGATATGGTGGATTATTATACTAACATCCCTTCTATGGTTCCAGATGGAGCAGGAGGATTTATCATAGCTTTCGAAACGTATACCGATACTACTGACCAGACAGGTAATTTTTATTTACAGCGATTAAATACAAATGGCGCAATGCTTTGGACTGCAGCAGCAGTCCAAAGCATTGCGCCACACCAACCGATAAGGGGGGCTTTAATGGTATGATAGGCGATGCTGCCAATAGTGTTGTAATACTATGGGAAGGAAATTACTCTTCATTTAGTAGTGATAGTATAATATATGTGCAGCGGATAACCGGTACTGGTAGCACAGCATGGAGTTTAGACGGGGTAACGGTAAGTTCTATTACAAATAGCTCATCCTTTTTATCAGGCTCTACCATGTGCGGGGATGGTACAGGTAATTATATTGTTAATTGGAGCATTACTGATAACACAGACTTTACTTCATTATTAGGTCAAAAATTTAATAGCTCAGGTATAGCACAATGGGCTGCAAATGGTATAAGTATCTGTATCAATCCAACTGCGTTGCCTAAATATCCATATATCGTCAAAAGTGATGGAACTAATACAATGGTGGCATGGGATGATTTTAGAAATGGTAGTACGAATATATGCTGCCAAGATAAGCCCTTCAGGTGCTTTAGTATCTTCCTCAGCTTATATTACTACAGCAAATGGTAACTGGAATACTGCTGACACATGGCTGGGTAGTGTTGTCCCCTCTGGGTGTAAATATTATTGTAAAAAATAAAGTAATAGGAAATTTAACTACTACCTGCAACAGCCTTACAGTAGAGCCGCCGGAGGCTTAACTATTAATACGGGGATTAAGATAACTATCCTTAACTAATACTAAAGGTATAAAAAAGAAGAAAGCGGCATTAACCACCACTGGCACCAAAAAAATATTCCATAGCCATAATTATTTGTTCCATCGGTATACGTAGTGGTTACTGTTATGGAAAAATTAGCCCCATCATCCAACATAACGGGCATGGCTACATTACAAGTTAACGAATCATTTACTGCAATAACATATTGCCATTATAGATAAGATAAATTGCCTGTGTTCCCGTGTATGCTAGCCAGTTGTTTCTATTAGTATTAAAATCTTCATCTATTAAAACTTTTTGTACCTGTACATGTGAATGAATAGCAAGAGCGGCAAAAAGAAAAGCAGTTGTAATGAATATCTTTTTCATTGGAGAAGCTTTTGAGGGAATCGGCTTAATAATGAAAAGCCTCATTTGAAAAAAAGGTTGATAAAACTATCCTCACTTAGGTAAATCTTTACTTATATCTAAACTATAAGATAGTCTTTTTGGTATCAGCTTACATCGTTAACTTTTTCCCCACATTATTCTGCAGCAAAAATAAAATCTTTTACTGTTCTTTTTTTCAACCGGTAATTGATTGATATTTCCTGCAGCAGTTAGTATTGTATCTACTGACGGTTGCGTACTATCAGATACAGGCGGCGTGATATCAGTGCTAGCCCCATGTACGGTTTATTTTAATACCCTAGGCAGTTGCCGGGATATTTAACGACATGAATAAACAAAAGCCGATAGAAAATAACCAAGCTGTATAGCGCCTATTTAGCTTTTCATAATTCTTTATTTTAATTTTTTTGAACACTTTGTTTAATGATAACCATGCGCCGAAAAGCTACTCTGCAACTACGTCCTACCCTATGAGTATCATCATCGTAAAATATGATATTAGTCACGATATATAAACTAAGAAATGAAAAATTGGATAAAGCACTATATCGTAAAAAGAGAATTAATATAAATATGTTCGTACTTTTTAACCTTTCATTCTTCCACCTAATGTCACAAAACACACTGTTAAGTTAAAGTCCTCACTGTATTTTTCTATTAATCCAGATATCTTAAGATATCTGGATTAAATAGGGTAACTTACTAGTATTCGAATATTCCTTCATAGTTTTTTATTTAATTTCTTCCTTAAACAATAGCTAAAAGGCTATTGCACATTAGTATCATAGAAATAAAAGTTTTTAAAAATCAATTTGTTGTACGTTGTTATGGTACACTAAAGGGGTATTTGTCTAAGATTAAAATATTTGCAATTTTGCTAAAGCATAAAGTTAACATTACCACCACATGACGAATAAAAAATTTGCCTCGTTAACTAATAGGGAGAAGGAGATAATGGATTTATTAAGAGGTGGGATGCTGAATAAGGAAATTGCCTATGAATGTGAGATTACCATTGATACAGTGAAAAAACATATCAAGAATAGTTATCAAAAATTGGGAGTAAGAAACAGGGCGGAGGCTATAATACACTTGAATGGGAATTCTCTTAAGTAAAAAACTCTTTTGCTGATACTGTTATCGCTTGAAAAAATTAAGTTACCCTATTCCTTATACTGTTAGTGGTGGTTACTCGCTAATAGCTAAGGAGCAAAGAGGCTGTCTCGTAGGGGCGGCTTTTTTATTTTATACAAGTCACCACTCTGCTCTTGCAGTAGAGCTAATATCAAGGCTTACAAAATCATTGGCTAAAAATTTATGATAACCTGCAATAGCTATCATAGCGGCATTATCTGTGCAATATTCAAAAGCGGGGATAAAAGTATTCCATCCCAATGTTTCGCCCAGATCCTTAAAGCCTTTGCGCAATCCACTGTTGGCACTTACTCCCCCTGCAATGCAAATATCTTTAATGCCAGTTTCTTTAGCAGCTTTCTTTAATTTATTTAATAGTATGGAAACGATCCTGTTTTGGATGGAAGCGCAAATATCATTCAGGTTATTATCAATGAATTCTTTCCGTTCTTTTTCAGTTGCAATAAATTCTTCTTTATGCGAAAGGCTCTTACCTGCATTCTGAATAAAATAGAGAATAGATGTTTTTAATCCGCTAAAACTAAAATCAAATCCTTGTATCTGTGGTTCAGGGAATTGAAAGCGTGTATGGTTTCCCGTTACTGCATATTCGTCTATTAATGGCCCACCCGGATATGGTAATCCTAATAGTTTAGCGCTTTTATCAAAAGCTTCACCGGCTGCATCATCTATTGTTTCTCCCAATACTTTCATTTTAAGCGGAGATTCACATAAAACTATTTGTGTGTGTCCTCCGCTAACGGTTAAGCATAAAAACGGGAATGAAGGTTTTGATTCAGCAATCAGGTTTGCTAATACATGTGCCTGCATGTGGTGGACTGCTATCAAAGGTTTATCCAATGCAAGCGATAATGATTTTGCAAACTGTGTTCCTACCAGCAATGAACCTATTAAGCCGGGAGCTTGAGTAAATGCAATTGCGTCTATAGATGACAGTGAGCAGTTGGCTGTTTTAAGTGCAGCATCTACTACCGGAACAATATTTTGCAAATGTGCCCTTGATGCCAGTTCTGGCACTACACCACCGTATTTTTCATGAATAGTTTGATTGGCAATATGATTCGATAATATTATTCCATCTCTGCAAATTGAAGCCGATGTTTCATCGCAGGAAGATTCTATTGCTAAGATAATTACATCGCTTTGCCCCTTAAAAGGGAAACCCAAATTAGTCATACACAAAGATAATTTTATTATTGGTTCAACTTTAGGGGGTGGAGACATTTAACTTCTTATAGCCACCACGGGATCCAACTTAGCTGCTCTTGATGCAGGAAAAATACCAGCAAGCACCCCCACTATAATACAGATAACAATGGTTGCGATAATTAAAGGTAATGAAACATAAACGGGAAAATTTAACGGGCCAGAAAGAACTAGCGTCAAAATATACACGAAGATAAGCCCAAAGAATCCACCCATTAAACAGAGCAATGATGCTTCCACTAAGAATTCAAATAAGATGCTTCGGTTTTTTGCACCAATGGCTTTTTTAAGTCCAATGACGGCAGTTCTTTCTTTTACAGTTACAAACATAATATTCGCAACTCCAAACATTCCTACAATAAGACTTATTAAGCCAATTATTGCTCCAACAAAATCAAGTGTGGCAAAGGTTCCTGTAATGGCTTTACTAAAAGCTTCCACGCTGTTCAGCGAAAAATTATCTTCCTGTGTAGGGCTTAATCTTCTTATCTGGCGCATAATTCCTTCCAGTTCATCCTGGTTAGCAGCAAGCGCAATACCTTCTTTTCTTTTTGCAATGATCACAGGATTTGAATTATCTACGTTGATGATTTGTTTGCAAAGTTTATAAGGTATCATCACACAGTTATCATCATCCCAACCAATAAAATTCTTCCCTTCTTTTTTTATAACACCTACTATTGTTATCTTTTTTCCTCTTAATTCAAACTGATTGCCCAATGCTCTTTCTGGTGAACCATATAGTTTTTCAGCATTGTCAAATCCCATTAAACCAACGGAACTTCCGCTATTAAATTCAGCATCCGAAATATAGCGGCCATACTCAAAATTAAGTGGTTGAATTGTTATTTGCGATTCAACAATACCATACACAGAAACATTTTGAATTACATTATTGCCATAAGAAATATTGTCGCCTGCACGTACTAAAAAGCATGCTTCATCAAGTAATTGTGTCCGTTCTTTAATCAGTTTTACTTCTTCGTATTTCATTACGGGTCTTACCCGATATTTCCACATCGGTTTATCCGGGCCGCCGGAATAATCCCATTTGTCAATGAAAATCGTATTGCTTCCGAGGGTCTTTACCTGGTTCTGGATATTTATTTCAAGGCTATTTACAGTAGCCAATACACCAATAATACAGAATATGCCAAATGCAACACCAGTAAGGCTTAGCGCTGTACGCAATTTATTCACTTTCAATTCCTGCAATGTTAACCGTAGCGAATTACGCAATATGTTCAGCGATTTGTTCACACACCAAATTTAATTGATAATTAAGAATTGAAAATTGATAATATTCTTTTTGTGACAAGCGGTTGTATTTCATGGCATCATCGTTGTGTCACTCACTTGTATGGCATACCTTTATTGAGCATATATTGCTAACTTAGTGGTGATTGAAGTGCCAAAGAAAAGAAGGAATTGTAAAGATGGAGAAATTACTATTAAACAAGATTGATTATGATAAGTATGAAATTATTTTTTATAGCTTTATTTTTGGTTCTTTCTTTTCAGTTAAATGCCCAATCTGTTAAATTAAGATTTAGCTTGAAAGATTTTAAAAGCTGTTGGCAATTAAAAGATATGGTGTATGAAGAAAATGGAGGCAGTTATGGGGATGATGATGTGCAAAAATTAAAGGGAAAGGTTATTTGCTTTAATAAGGATACAGTAAATGTTTTAAGTGATACAATAACCAATGCAAAATATTCCATTGCAAAAGAGAGCACCGAAACATTTACAGTGCGACAATTTCAGGTATTTAAAAATATACCTAAATGGTTTAAGATTACAGCCGATACATTGTATATAATTAAACTACATGGCAAGTATAATACTGAGGACTCGCTTGGAAATCCTAACCAGTCTAATACAGATTATGAGTTTGCTTATGATGGAAAATATTTATATTTCCCTTATAATGGAGCATTATTCAGGCTAACGAAATATATTCGGTTAGAATGATGGTAATAGATTTATAAAATATCTTTTTTGATTTTCAACAAAATTTCAAACTAACCTACTACCCAAATTAATCACACTTCATTCATTAACTCTTCAATCATTACCTTTGCGCCTTTTAAAGCTATTAGCCAACAGCTTAGAATAATGAAGTATATAAACGAAATAAACAAACGCAAAACATTTGCTATCATTTCTCACCCAGATGCAGGGAAAACAACACTTACTGAAAAGTTTTTATTATTTGGCGGAGCTATACAAACTGCCGGCGCTGTTAAAAGCAATAAGATAAAAAAACATGCCACTTCTGACTTTATGGAAATAGAACGGCAGCGTGGTATTAGTGTAGCCACCAGCGTTATGACGTTTGAATACGATGGCCATTTAATAAATTTATTAGATACACCGGGTCATAAAGACTTTGCAGAAGATACTTACCGTACACTAACGGCAGTGGATAGTGTAGTTTTAGTGATAGATAGTGTGAATGGTGTTGAAGCACAAACACGACGGTTGATGGAAGTAATTGCCATGCGCAATACGCCAGTGATCGTTTTTATAAATAAGATGGATCGTGATGGTAAGAATCGTTTTGATCTGTTGGAAGAGATAGAGAATGAACTGAAGATACAGTTACACCCAATGACATGGCCTATCAACAGCGGTAAAGAGTTTAAAGGTGTATACGATCTTCGTGAAAAAAGTTTGGTGTTATTTGCCGCTGGAACCAAGGCCAATGACGAAGACGTTGTTAAGATCAAAGATCTGAATGATGAAATTCTAACTGCTAAAATAGGAGAGAAGGATGCTGCAACATTAAGAGAAGATGTAGAATTGATAGAAGGAGTACATGGCGACTTGAATATAAATGATTATTTAAGTGGCAAAACAGCGCCAGTTTTTTTTGGAAGTGCTGTAAATAATTTTGGAGTAAAAGAAATGCTGGATGCATTTGTAAGTATAGCACCAACACCAAGGCCAAGGCATACAACTGTGCGAGATATAAAACCAGAAGAAGACAAATTCAGTGGATTTGTTTTTAAGATACATGCTAATCTTGATCCAAAGCATCGTGACCGTATTGCTTTTCTTCGTGTATGCAGCGGCAGGTTTGAGCGTAATAAATATTATGAGCATGTAAGATTGGACAGGGAATTTCGTTTCAGCAATCCTTATAGTTTTTTGGCACGGCAAAAAGATGTGATTGAAGAAGCTTATCCCGGTGATGTTGTTGGTTTATTTGATACAGGTAATTTTAAGATCGGTGATACATTAACCGAAGGTGAAAAATTCTATTTTACAGGTATACCAAGCTTTAGTCCTGAGATATTTAAAGAAGTAGTCAATAAGGATCCGATGAAGACAAAGCAATTAGAAAAAGGTTTATTGCAATTAACAGATGAAGGAGTTGCACAATTGTTCACACAGTTTGGCGGCAATAAAAAAATAATTGGTTGTGTAGGAGAGTTGCAGTTTGAAGTAATACAATATCGTTTGTTGCAGGAATATGGTGCATCTGTACAAATGAATTCATTACCTTTTTATAAAGCGTGTTGGTTGACAAGTAAAGATCCAAAAAAGTTACAGGATTTTGTTCGCTTTAAACAAGGTAATATCGCTGAAGATAAGGGCGGTCATTTGGTTTACCTGGCACAGAGTGAATGGTTCTTAAATACAGAACAGCAAAATAACCCTGATATTGAATTTCATTTTACCAGTGAGATACACAAATAACAAAGTATAAGTAAGGTACTTTCATCGTATCAATACCACATAACCTGTTTTAAGCCCATAGCCGCAATCCGTTCTCTCCCGCAGGTAATAAACGTAATTGCCAATATCGGCAGGATGACCTTTGTAAGTTCCATCCCAACAATTCGATTCAACAGTTGAATAAAAAACCTTATTTCCCCAACGATCAAAAATTGCAAGATCGATAAAAGGTAAACTATCCTTTATTTTTTGACTAATGCCATAACAATCATTCAGTCCATCACCGTTAGGCGTAAATGCAGTTGCCATATAAATATCAAGTGGCAATACACAGCCCTGAATCGCTTCATAACAAGTCAGATCTCCTGTATAAGTTAAATTAAAATTATTAGGTAATGAATATGTACTAAAATTTAATCCGGTAACAACGGCTGTATCTACATCACAATAAAGACTATAATTGTTAGGATGTAGTATCCGGCCAAGCGAAGAAGTGTCCTGTGTTACAAAGTAAATTTTTCCATCTGGCGCCAGTTGAAAAGCATAGGTGGCAGGATAATAATCAGACACAGGTATTTGTGATGCGATGATGTCTGCTGCATTGGTATTATTATTCAAATTAAATTGATGAACAGGGGCGTAATCATCCTCACCGATATAAAACTTTTTACTATCAGGAGAAAACTCAAGTCCATAGGGATGATTAATAGATATTGTACTAGCCCCTTGAGATACAATGCCGGAACTATTATCAAAAGGTAAAAGTTCTACTTCTGCGGCATCGCCAAAAATACCTCTTGTAGTTGATATCATCCAGCAGCCATTGTTAGATATTTTAATAGCACCTGAATAGTCGCCATCTTGAATTTGCGCACCTGCTTTAGAAATTACCGGTTCTGTATTCAAACCATTTTGAGTAATTGAATATGATTTAAAAAAGCCTGAGCTTAGATTTCTTTCAACTACCCAAAAATCAATGCCATTATAATTCTTTGTAGCCGTCAGCTTTTCAGTTACATTACTATCAAGCGTTACGTTCTTCGTACTCACATCGCCCAATGAACCATTTAAATTCATATCCACAATAGAATACCTTAGCACTTTTGCGTTGCCGTTAGTAGCATTACCAATAGTAAAAACATAAAAGATATCAGATGTGTCCGGCTCAGGAACGATTAATACAGCTTGTTGTGCATTCCTGTCACCTAAAAGCCCTGTTCCGTTTGGCATAATAGAATTATCATTGGCCCATATTGTATCGCCATTGGTATAAAATAAAAGGTTACCCAATGTATCGCTGATGCTGGCACTGGTGCTGCCACTTATAATTTGAGAACCATTTATTGCAAAAGGATAACCATAGCTAAAACTGATAGCCGTATTGATGCCGAAATGCCAGTTATTATATTGGCCTTGTGCGTGCAAATTCATTTTTCCTGAAAGGATCAACAATACCAGGATAAGCTTTTTCATGTATGGCCAACTTAAGTGCAATAATAATACCGAAAAGTTTCAGTTGGAGATCGGTAGTAATCATGTTCTCATAGTAAAGAAAAACAATTTTAATAAGACGTAAAAAAGAATTATCAGGTTTTACCTGATTAATAGCAGGTCGCCTTTTCTTTCAACATTACCACAGGCAGTAACGGCTTTTATGAAATATACATAAGCACCGGCATTTGCAGGCTGCCCTTTATAGTTCCCATCCCAGCAGGCAGATGGATCAGTAGTATAAAAAACATTGTTACCCCAACGGTCGTAAATAGTAAACTCTAGCTTTTCGATCAGGCCCCAATATTTAATTCCATAACAATCATTAACGCCATCACCGTTAGGGGTAAACGCATTTGGCATATAATAGCCTGATCTGCTATCCGCATAATTTACATAAACAGTAATAGTGTCTGAGCCTTTGCAGCCATCCAATGTAGACCCTTCTACAATGTATTTTTGAGTAGTTAATGGAGAAGCAACAGGAGTGGCGGTTAAAGAATCATCTAAGCTATTGCCCGGTGACCAACTATAATTATTTGCGCCATAAGCTACCAGTTTTGAAGAACCATTGCTGCAATCAAGATCATTGGATTTTGTAGTTGTAATGGTAAGTGGAGGTAATAGTGTAATCGTTGTTGTAAGTGTTGTTGAATTATTACAGGTAGATTCTTTTATAAGTACGGTAAAAATAGTGGTTGCACTAATATTTGTTAATGGATTACTAATTGCTGAATTGTTTACAGATGATGAGGGGTTCCATTGATATAGATCTCCGCCACCGGCAGTTAATTGTATCGGTGCAGTTGTACACACTGACTGATCGGGGGTAACAGTGAAGTCTGGCAGTGCCCGAATACTCACGTTGATGGAATCAATGTTAGAACATGTATTGGCATCTATAACTATTACGTAATAAGTAGTATTATCAATTGGAGAAACAACAGGAGAGGAACTTGTTGGATTATTGATAGTTGCAATTGGCGACCATTGATAACTTACTCCGCCACCTGCAAATAGTTGTACCGATGAGTTTTTGCAAATACTAGTGTCATTTGTTAGAGTAATTGTTGGTAATGGATTAATAGTTATAATAACAGTATCATTCGCAGTGCATCCGTTACCGCTAGACCCGGTTACAATATATTGAGTAGTATTGATTGGCGTAGCCACTGGGTTATTAATATTGGAATTTGAAAGACCTGTTGAAGGAACCCATAAATAGCTGGAAGCGCCGACAGTATTTAGTTGCACGGAATTGCCAATACAAATTGCCGTGTCATTATTCGTTTTTACAACGGGTAAAGGAGCTACAGTTATATTAACAGTATCACTAGCCATACAACCGATGGCAGAAGTTCCCGTTACAATGTATTGAATAGAATTTAGAGGATTTGCAACCGGATTTGCGATAGTTGAATTAGATAAGTAATTAGTAGGTAGCCAGGTATATGTGGCTGCCCCGGAAGTATTAAGCTGGAATAATTTTCCGGTACAAATAGTTGTATCATTATTTGTTTGTATAGCAATATTCTGAACATTAATTGTAACTGAATCTTTTGCAGTACATCCTGTTGTACCCATTGCCGTTAGATAGAATTTAGTATTGGTAGAAATAGTGGCAATGGGATTTTGCAATGTACTATCATTAAGAAAATATTTTGGTGTCCAGGCATATTGAATAATATTGGTTCCGCTACTATGTAACGTAAATGGTATGTTTTTACAAACCAATGAATCGTTGCCGGCGTTTACAATGAAAGATGTAACCATAAGGTTTATCGTTATTATGCTGTCACATCCTGCGGCGTTAGTTAACGTATCATAATAAGTACCTGTTGAACTGTATCCTAAATAAGTTTGTCCTTGGCAAATGGTTGTATCAATAGTACTGTATGTTGGAGTGCAACAAAAATTGTTTACTAAAACATTATTTACAGAGCTTATATTTCCTGTAATAGCAACAGCAAAGGGGTTCCATTGGTATTGGTATTGTATGCCATTTATTGTAATTGGATAATAATATGGAGCAGTCGGGTCCTCCCAATTAGCACATTGAATATCTAATGTATGTGGACCCGGCAATAAATTTACTGTTTTATTTATGTTAAGCGGGCTACCAGCACCTACAGTCTTTGTCATTGTAGCCAAAAAAGTAATCGGATTTACTCCTCCAGCATCTATTATTATACTATCTACTGCATCATCACAAGTTGTCGTAAAATTAAAGTTTACACTTTCTGTTTTATTGCTGCAGATATAAAAGGACTTTCTTATGTTCATTGTATAAGTAAAAGTTCCGCTTGCTGGTTGTGCAGGAGGTTGTAGAGTATAAATAGTATTAACAGGGAAACAACTTATTGCACCTGTTGTGCCGTCAATAACATCAGCATTTTGATTAAGGAGAACTGGTGGTACTGTTACTGTATTGAAAGGTGGTGGTACTGCTCCTGTTGTATTTTGCCCATAACAAAGAGCATTCAGCATATCATTAGACATTGCAGTTACCACCCAATTACTATCTTTTTGCCCGGTTGCTAATGCTGTTTTGGTTAAAGGGTTATATCCAGTGTTAATGACTAAATTATTAACTAACGGGCAGTGTGAAGCTATACAACAATTACCAATAGTTAAATTCAATGTTCTGATACTATCACATCCTGTTGCATTAATTAAGGTATCAATATAAGTACCTGTTGTATCGTACCCTAAATAACTTTGGCCTTCACAAATGGTTGTATCAATTGTACTATATGTCGGGCAACATGAATCTGCAACAAATGTACAGTTTGGGTTTGTTTGATTAATAGCAGCAGTACCCACTAAAGTACCATTAAAGGCCGCATTACCTTGCTTATTCAATAAATCATCAAAAGTATAATAGCCTATTAAACCAGCCTGTGTTGTTGGATTGGGTAAACTACTATTCATGTAAGCCCGCAATTGGGCCTGGGTTCGGGCAACATTCCATAAACGTACTTCATTTACATATCCCAAAAATTGTGTATTAGGCATTACTGGTCCGGCATAATCCGAAATTGTAGTTGAAATATTATTGTTGATTAAATTACCTGTACAGGGTGTTTGACTTATTAAAAAACCATTGCGATAATATTTTAAATTAACTCCATTGTATACCATTGCAACATGATTCGTCTTATTCAATTGAAAAGGACAAATTTCAAAAGTAGAGAAATAGCCATCAGTTGTAGTTAATGCGCATCCATTTGGAAATAAAGAATAATTATCATCAGCCTGACCTGTGTGTTTTGAAACCAAATGCCCGGGGAATAGTCCGCTGTTTAAAGGAAATGTTCTATTAAAATTAGCTTCCACAGTTAATTGATTTCCCGAAATATCCAAATCTCCAACAGTAACATGAGAACCAATAGTGGGAGTGTATAACCAGTTATTACAGGTCATTGCACAATTATATACAGTAAGATTTAATGTCCGGATACTATCACATCCTGTTGCATTAATTAATGTATCAATATAAGTACCGCTTGTATTATATCCTAAATAACTTTGCCCTTGGCAAATAGTCGTGTCAATTATACTCGATGTTGTATTACAACATGAGTCTGCAACAAATGTACAATTAGGGTTAGTGGCATTAATTGATGCATTATTAACTAACGTTCCATTATAAGTAGCATTCCCCTGTTTATTCACTAAATTATTAAAAATATAATAAGCCAGCAGGCCAACCTGCGTATTGGGATTAGGTAAAGAACTATTCATATAAGCACGTATTTGTGCTTGTGTTCTTGCTATATTCCATATTCTAACTTCGTTTATATAACCTTGAAAAACTTCTGGTTGATTAAAAGTTGGTGCGGCAGCAAATTCACCTATCGTTGTTGTCCAGCTATTTGTTATTAAATTCCCATTTGCAGGTTCTTGGTTCATTAAAAAGCCATCTCTATAAAATTTTAACGTTGCACCATCATAAACCAAAGCAACATGGTATGTTTTATTTTTCTCATAATTGCAAGGGACTAAAAGGGAGTAAAATCCTGTGTTGGTGGTTACACCTCCGTAATAAGGTCTTATCATATAATTACAATCACTCGGGTTATCATGTTTTGATATCAAATTATAAGCACTATCACCAATTGCGTTAAAAGATGCTTCTAAAGTGATTTGATTTCCCGTTACACTTAAATTTCCGACAGTAACTGCATCAAATGAATGTGGTATTTGAAGCCAGTTGTTACAAGGAACAGTACAATTAGTTACTGTAAGATTTAAAGTTCTGATACTGTCACATCCTGTAGCATTAATTAATGTATCAATATAAGTACCAGTTGTATCATATCCCAAATAACTTTGGCCTTGGCAAATGGTTGTATTGATGGTGGAAGTAGTTGGTGTGGCACACAAAACTGCATTTATCGAACTAATTGTACCAACAATCGAAACTCCAAATGGATTAAATTCTGCCTGGCTGCCCGAAGGAAGTATATATGCCTCTACAGGAGGAGCAGTAAGCTCTTGGTTAATACAATGGATACTGATTGTGTGTATTCCAGGCGATAGACTAACTGTAGAATTTACTGTTAAAGGTGAAGCAAGTCCTCCCTGTCCGATCGATATTAAAGTAGCATTAGAAGTTCCGGCATCAATTATTACACTATCCACAATATCATCTGCAGTAAGCACTATATTAAAAAGTACATTTACATTTGAAGTTCCCAAAATATTAAACTGCCTTGTCAGTTCCATATAGCAGTTTATAAAATTATTTTGAGAAGGTATAATTGTATAAATTGTATTATATGGGAAGCAGCTTAGGTAGATACCGGAAGGCCAATAGTTTGACTGGGTAGGTATTACATCAGCAGGCTGCCCAATTTGAACCGAGGGTACATTTGGAGCGCTTGATGGTGGCCCTCCTCCATTAAAACTATTGCCATTGCAATAAGCACTTTGCAAATCACTAGATATTGCAGTTACTATCCATAAAGGGTTGTTTGTTTGCTGTGCTGAACCTATATCTATTGAATTGCTTTGAGGCAAAGCATTTTTCGACAATAACCCAATCATGCATAATAGGGCTAATTTCTTAATCATTAGATTATAGTTGTTTTCAAGGTTTTTTAAATATTATTCCTCCATTTATTATTTATTTCAGAACCAATTGCTTGAAAAAATTAATTAGGATGCCATTAATTTTGACCGAATAAAGATATATTAATTTTTTTTTTAAATCCCCGTATAATTCTCCGGTGTTATTTTTTTTAGTTCGGTCTTGATTGTTGCTGAAACTTTTAGCTTATTAATGAATTGGTGTATAGCTGCTTTATCAATAGTATTCTTACCCCTTGTTAATTCTTTCAATGCTTCATACGGCTGCGGATAATTTTCTCTTCTTAATATGGTTTGAATAGCTTCTGCTACCACCATCCAGTTTGCATCAAGGTCTGCTTTAAGTTTTGGTTCATTCAATATTAATTTTTCTAAACCCTTTTCAATTGATTTTATAGCAATTAGCATATGCGCTACCGGTACCCCGATATTTCTTAATACGGTAGAATCGGTTAAATCCCTTTGTAATCTTGAAATGGGAAGCTTGGCTGAAAGATGCTCTAACAATGCATTTGCAATACCAAAATTTCCTTCGGCATTTTCAAAATCAATTGGGTTTACTTTATGTGGCATGGCAGATGAGCCTATTTCTCCTTTGATGGTTTTTTGTTTAAAATAATCCATGCTGATATATGTCCATATATCTCTGCTAAAGTCTATTAAAATAGTATTAATTCTTTTAATGGTATCAAAATGAGCAGCCAGTGTATCGTAATGTTCTATTTGTGTCGTGTATTGCTGACGTTGCAGACCTAATTTATTTTCACAAAATTCATTAGCAAATTTTACCCAATCATATTTCGGGTAAGCCACAACGTGAGCATTGAAATTCCCTGTAGCGCCACCAAATTTTGCAGTAAAAGGTATGTAACTAAATAATTGAATTTGATTCTCCAGTCTTTCTACAAAAACCATCAACTCTTTTCCCAGCCGTGTTGGAGATGCAGGCTGACCATGTGTACGGGCAAGCATTGGAATATTTTTCCAGGTTAATGCCAAATTATACATAGAGGATTGAAGATTTATAATAGCAGGCAGGTACTCATTTTCAATAGAATTTTTCCAGAGTAATGGAATGGCAGTATTATTTATATCCTGTGATGTTAGTCCGAAATGTAGCCATTCTTTTAAGTGGCTTCCTTTAATTTCATCCAGCTTTGCTTTTAAAAAATATTCTACGGCTTTTACATCATGATTGGTTATCTTTTCTGTTTCTTTAATCAGAGCAGCATCTGCCAATGAAAAATTTTCTGCTATACTTAACAAATGTTTCTTCTCTGTGGCAGATAGTTTAAAAAATTTCTTCTCAGAAAGAAAAAGAAAATATTCAACTTCTACTAAAACCCTGTATTTTATTAAGGCAAATTCACTAAAATATTCATCTAAATGTTGTATTTGTTTGCGATAACGTCCATCAATAGGAGAAATAGCAGTAAGTTGGTTTAAATCCATAATGAAGCAGTAAATTTGCACCCAAAATTAAACCAAAGGAATTGGAAAGAAAAATAAGAGTGGGTGCCGTTAGTTACCTCAACACAAAACCACTGATATACGGATTTGAACGGGGAATGATGAGAGATGAGATTGACCTTGTTATTGATTATCCAGCCAAAATTGCTACTGCTTTATTAAAGGATGAAATTGATATCGGACTTGTGCCAATTGCTATTCTTCCCGAAATGGATAAATATTATTTTGTATCGGATTATTGTATTGGTTGCAATGGTGATGTAGCAAGTGTTTGCCTGTTTAGTGAAGTTCCTTTGCAAGAGATAGAAACTGTTTTGCTCGATTATCAAAGCCGTACTTCTATTGCGCTTATAAAAATTTTAATGAAAGAGTTTTGGAAGATAAATCCTGAAATTAAAAATACGAATGATGATTTTCGTAATGATATAAAAGCTAATACTGCTGCGGTTATTATTGGTGACAGGGCACTTGAACAACGAAAAAAGTCACGTTATATTTATGATCTGGGCGCAGCCTGGAAAGAATATACCGGCCTGCCATTTGTTTTTGCAGCATGGATAAGTAATAAACCAATGAGCGATGATTTTATAAAAAATTTTAACAGGACAAATGAATTTGGGTTAAGTAATATAGACAGAATAGTGCAGTTGAAACCTTATGTTTATTATGATCTTAAAAAATATTATACAGCTAATATAAAATTTGTATTGGATTTATCAATGCGGGAAGCAATAACTTTTTTTTTAAAAAAAATGAATACAATTTAGGTCGAAAAATATCGAATTATTATCCTTAAAATCATAACCCGATAAGATAAATCTTTGTTTAATAATAGGGCTGAAAAGCCTATTTTCGCACCTGATTTTAAAAAAAGACTATGGCAGAAACATTGGGGATGTTATGTGATAAATTAACTATTGTTAAATTAAAACAATATCATACTGATGATGAACAGCGATTAAAAAGCCTTGCTTCCCAGGCATCACAATTACAAAATGAAATAGACAGTTATATTGGCAATGCGGTAAATGGCATTATTCCACCCGAAAAACTCACTTTTGCAGCTAATAAAGTATTTAAAAAAGAAGGGAACGAAATAAAAGAAGTAACGGGCAATATCGGTGAAATCTTTTTTCAATTGGCAGATGTAAATTGCCGGCTTTGGCACGAAGTGGAAAAAGGATACGACATTGAGAATGTTCCAATAGCAGAAAAGGATAAACTTGTAAAAATGCTTGCTGTCCTGAATCTACAACGAAATCAATGTATTGATGCTATTGACATTGGGCTTTATAATTTAATTACCAAAAAAAGTAAATCATAACATATATGCATATTCGAAAAAGAACTACTTGCAGAGTATGTGGTTCATCATCATTAACCCCGGTAATTGATCTCGGTCCACAATACCTTCAGGGTTCATTTGTAAAACCCGGAAAGGAAATGCCTTCTCACCGAAAAATTAATTGCTCATTGGTAAGATGCAATCCACAAATTGATGAAAATGCCTGTGGTTTATTGCAAATGGAACATAGTGTGCCTCCGGAAATTTTATATGCCGCTTATTGGTATCGTAGCGGCACCAATGCTACAATGAGAAACCATTTGAAAGGAATTGCAGATAGTGCACTTGAATTGTTAAAAAAAGATAATTGTAATGTTCTGGATATTGGATGTAACGATGGAACGTTGTTTGGTTATTACCCAAAAAACTTTGTAAAGTTTGGTTGCGACCCAAGTGATGTTGCACAGGAAGTAAAACATGCTACGGTAGTACAGGATATTTTTCCATCAGCAGAATTATTAAAAGCAATAGGGGATAAGAAGATTGATATAGTTACTTCTATTGCCATGTTTTATGATTTGGAAAACCCTGTTGAATTTGTAAAAAATATAAAACGTGTTTTATCTCCTGAAGGTATCTGGATCTTTGAAATGAGTTATATGCCTCACATGCTGGAGTTAGATAGTTATGATACGATTTGTCATGAACATTTAGAATTTTATAGCCTGGCTGTTTTAGAAAAAATTGTAGCAATGGCTGATATGAAAATTTTCAAAATTTCTTTTAATGACATAAATGGAGGCAGTATCAGATGCTATGCTACACATAAAGAAAGTAGCCTTTATTATAGCAAAGAGAATCATAAATTGCTGAATGATATTCGCCAGAAAGAATTTGACCTTGAATTGGATACCGATAAACCTTATGTAGCTTTTCAATACCGTATTGAAAAAGTGAAAAATGAATTACATGACCTCTTAGTGAAATTAAAACAGGAAGGCAAAAAAGTGCATATCTATGGTGCCTCAACAAAAGGAAATACCATTTTGCAGTGGTGCGATATCAATAATATGTTAGTACAATATGCAGCGGAAAGAAATCCTGACAAATTCGGCGCTTATACATTGGGGTCTAACATTCCTATTATTAGTGAGGAAGAGAGTAGGGCGATGAATCCTGATTATTACTTAGTACTTCCATGGCATTTCAAAGAAGAGTTTTTGGAAAGAGAAAAAGAAGCATTGAATAAAGGAACTGGTTTTATTTTCCCAATTCCAACTATTGATATTTATAAAAAATAAACCTTAAAACAGCTGAGAATTATTTAAAATAAATAAAATGATAAAAAAGATTTTAATAAAAATATTAGGCAAGTTTGGAATCGCAATAAAAGTTACTCGTTTAATATCTGAAAAATATAAAATTGAATCAGGAAAGGATGGGCTGAATCTTTATGCAACTCCAACTGGCAAATATTTTTTACCATCTTTTGTAAAATCTGATTTTGTGGCGAATGCTATAAAGGAAGGGGTTTGTTTCGATCAGGAAATTATTGACGTAGCTAAAATATATTTTAAGCCGAATACAGCTTTTCTAGATATTGGAGCTAATTATGGGCAAATGTCTGTTATGCTGTCACAATTTATAGAAACATCAGGAGGTGGAAAGGTTTATTCATTCGAAGCTGAGCCATTTGTTGGTGATATACTGAAAAAAAATATAGCAATAAACAATTGTAAAAATACTCAGGTAGTTTTAGGAGCTGTGTATTCCAAAACAGGAGAAAAAGTTGTTTTTCCAGAACCTGATTTTAAGCGGTTCTCTTCTTATGGTTCTTATGGAATAGATCCTACAGCAAAAGAAGGAAGGACTGTTGAAACAATTACTATTGACAGTCTGCAAATTCCAGAACAAATTAGTTTCATTAAAATAGATATTCAAGGGAGTGATCTTTTTGCTTTGCAAGGAGCAAAAGAAACGATACTAAAAAATAAGCCTGCTATTATTTTTTGAATATGAAGAACAATTTCAGGAAGAATTTAAAACAAGTTTTAATGATTATGTTGAATTTGTAAAAAGCATCAATTATAAATTCGCAAGAACTTACATGGACATAAATTATTTAATTATACCCAATAATTGATATTGGGTATAATTATTACTTTATCTAATTATTATAAATGAATTTCAAAAGATTTATTGGAAAGTGTAAAAAAGGGCTTGATATTATTACTTTAAAAGCAAATCCTACTTACGCACAATCAGGAGAGGATATTATTGTTAATTGTTTATTCAATAGCCTTAATATTCAAAATCCCACTTATCTTGAAATTGGTACTAATGAACCCATCATAGGTAACAATACTTATTTTTTTTATAACAAAGGCTGTAAAGGAGTTTGTATTGAACCTGATTTTAAGATGTATAAAATCATAAAGGAAAAACGCCCTAAAGATATAGTGTTAAATATAGGTATAGGATTAGATAATACTGGTTCAGCATCTTTTTATCATTTTCCGGGCAACTTAAATGCATGGAGTACTTTTTCAAAAGAAGAAGCTAAAATAAGAGAAAAAGAAACGGGTGTTAAATTTGAAAAAGCACTTGTTCCACTCAAAACAATCAATAGTATTATAGAAGAACATTTTAACCCACATCCCAATTTTGTTTCTCTTGATGTAGAAGGTCTTGATCTTGATATCTTAAAGTCTCTTGATTTTAACAGATTTAGCCCAGATGTTTTTTGTGTGGAAACAATAACGTTTAGTACAACGAATACAGAAGAAAAATTACAGGATACAATTGATTTTATGCATTCGAAAGGGTATATTACTTATGCAGATACGCATATAAACACCATTTTTTGTAAATCAGAATTATTTATAAAATCAAAATAAAATCGTAACTCTTTTTGTGCAACTAACGGCCTCTAAATTGCAAAAATTCTTTTCTTGCTCTTCTTATAATTGCTTCAACTATTAAAAAAGGGAATGTTAAATAAAAAATTGTTCCTAATTGATTTCTTTCCGTAAAATTTTTTAAGATTATAAAAGAATAACTAAGACTTCTTACAAACTTTTTAAATCTAAATGTTTCAAGTAAATGTAAACGTAGCATTTTAATATTAGGTTTCAATTCTTCATTATATTTTATTCTGGCATTAGCAAAATCATCAAGCCCATCATTGATGATTTTGCTAATATTCTCTAATGCTCTGTCAGTACTTTCTATGATATGATCAGTTGGAAACCCATAATGCTTAAAATCATATTCCAAACTTGCAAATTTAAACGGTTCATTGGACTTATTTAAAAATTGTATTGTAGGAATTTTTTTTGCCCAATCAGTGTTTAGTAACCATGTAATACCACTGCTGCAACCAATTAAAATCGTACAATATTTTGACAGTTCTGCGTTCTCTCTGAATGATAGTTCAGAAGCATCAATAATCCTACTATTATTTGTTTCCAACTTAATATGAGTTGAGACTATAAATAAAACATCCTCTCTTTGCATTAAAATGTTGTTTGCAATTTGCAACATCAAATCAGGATTCAGAAAAGATTGATCACTACTTGGAGCACATTCACAAAGAGCTATATGACTATACTTACTTAGGTTATACCGAGTGTAAAAAATTTGTACATTTTCAACTTCATTTTTGAATAGTCTTAGCGATAAAGACATATCAACCGTAATTGGATTATGATATGCTCTTAATATTGAAGAACGGGTTGTTCCATCGAAATGATGGGGATTGTCTGGAAAAATCTGACTATATATTATTTCATCATAGATTCCTTTTGATTTTTTTTCTTCAGCTTCTTTTTTTGTTCTTTCCCATACCACAGAAAAAACATCTTCATGAGGCAAATATTTTACTTCCCAGATTTGATCTATATAAGGATTATTTTCTATAGCTTGTTTGTATTTGAAGCTAATAGCCCATGTAATATGACAGGAGGGATGATCATATTTTAATTGGCGTGCTATTGTAGTTGCCATTAAGCAATCGCCATAAGATGCAAGATGTACAATTAAATATTTCCTCTGCAAGTTTGTTTTGGTGACAATTTTAAGGGTTATAAATTCTGTAAATTTACATAAGTTTTCTACGTTGATCTATAAGATTAGATAGTTTATTAAATAAACTATTCTAACTGACATTTTTCTTGATTTATATTTAGGCTTATCAATTTTTAGAAATTGGATTTATCCAAGTAATTTCGTTAAAAATGAATAGGAATGACTGCACTAATAATTGGAATTAATGGACAAGATGGGTTTTATCTTAAAACGTTATTGGAAAACTTGGGATACAATGTTATCGGAATTACAAGACAAAGTGAATATAATATTGTTTTATATGAGGATACAGTAAAATGTGTAAAAAAATACAAGCCAGAATATATTTTTCATTTAGCAGCAAATTCAACTACAAAACACGAAGCTTTATTTGAAAATCATTCAATAATAAGCACAGGTACCTTAAATATTCTGGAAGCAGTTAAAAATCATTCTCCATATAGCAAGGTATTTATAGCTGGTAGCGGCTTGCAATTTAAAAATGAGGCAAAGCCAATAAAAGAAACTGATCCTTTTGAAGCAAGAGATCCATATTCAGTCAGCCGTATTCACTCAGTTTATGCGGTAAGATATTATCGAACTCTCGGATTGAAAGTGTATGTTGGGTATCTATTTAATCATGATAGTCCACAGCGTACAGAAAGGCATATGGCCAAAAGGATTTCAGAAACTGCAAAAAGAATTTCAAGAGGTGGAACTGAAAAATTGGAGATAGGAGATATAAAAGTTATTAAAGAATGGACTTTTGCAGGAGATATAGTAAAGGGGATATGGAATTTGATAAATCAGGATATTATTTATGAAGCAAACATTGCTTCTGGTATTGGCTATTCAATTGAAGATTGGTTAGATCAATGTTTTTCAATAATTAATAAAAATTGGAAGGATTATATACTATTGAAAAACAATTTCAAGGTTGACTATCTGAGTTTGATAGCCGATCCAAAATTGATTTTCTCTTTGGGGTGGAAACCCGAAAAATCTTTTGAGCAATTAGCAGAGTTAATGATGGAATAAACTTTTAAAAATCATTTAAGAAGTATGCGAATAAAAGATATTTTCATTACTATTGGCTCAGCTATTAGAAGGAAAGAAAAAAGAGAACTAATAAGGTTAAGTTGTAATTTCCGTTCACAAAAGGGTTTGGAAATAGGAGGCCCTAGTTCCTCCTTCTCATTATATGGACATTTTCCAGTTTATCTTTTTGCAAAACAAATTGATGGTGTTAATTATAGCAATAAAACGGTTTGGGAAGGCACAATTAAAGAAGGCAATACTTATAAATACCATAATAAAACAGGCCATCAATATATTAAAGAGGCCGCTGATTTAAGTGGTATAGCCAGTAATAGTTTTGATTTTGTGTTATCCTGTCACAGCCTTGAGCATGTAGCGAACCCACTTAAAGCATTGAAAGAATGGAGGCGAGTACTAAAAGAGAATGGGCATTTAATATTGGTGTTGCCGAATAGAGATTTCTCTTATGATATAAAAAGACCTTATACCTCCATGCAGCATTTAATTACTGATTTTGAAAAAAATGTAACAGAAGAAGATACTACTCATTTTGAAGAAGTAATTGCTACTATTGATGATAATGATCCTATTAGAGAATCTGCTATTAAATTGATTAGGAACAATTATGAACAGCGCTGTGTTCATCATCATGTATTTGATTTTAAGCTTATAACCGAAATGTTAGAATGGGTTGGGTTTACTGTAAAAAAACAATCAACTGCGAAAGTGCATCTATTTACGCTTGCTCAAAAGAAATGATATAGCATTCTAAAAAATAGTGAGAGTTTTTAAATAGTTTGGAAACGTTTTTCTATTACTTAACATGATAAAATAGATAGGATTTATGTTACATAAAGATCGGTGTATAGCAGTTGTCTATTTAATGTGGGTACCCTATGGTATTAGTCATTTTAACTCTTTTATATCTTCCTATCTAAAAAATCCATCAGGTTTGAGTCATCAATTATATATTCTGTTTAATGGAGTTGATGATAAAACCGTCTTAGATGAGTATTATGAAATTTTACAACAATATAATGTTGATTGTAAAATTTTAATAATGCAACATGGCTTTGATATTGACGCTTATGTTTATGCTACCAGGCAAATTGACGTTGATACGATCTTAT
>Ga0207035_1068_pt1 | contig 28195 bp, 20 predicted proteins | sample Alteio_BWMinCont_77_FD_153272 | JGI IMG/M metagenome (GOLD analysis project Ga0207035, IMG submission 153272) | Enriched cells from forest soil in Barre Woods Harvard Forest LTER site, Petersham, Massachusetts, United States -... | ecosystem: Environmental > Terrestrial > Soil > Temperate forest >... | reverse complement strand
ACAGCGAAACGCTCTTCGCTGAACAGGAGAGCAAGTGGCAGACCTACGTAGCCCATTCCGATAATGCCGATACGGGCGGAACGGTTTTCGATTTTTTGAATGAACTGCGCTACTTCGCTTGCGACGACATCTGCCATATTTCTGTTCCTCTCAAGCATTATCTCTAAAGAACTATCATCGCATTTATGCCGGGCGGATTGCGAACGAGCAGACACGTGAAGGGAGCCGGCTATGCAACTCCCTTTTAGATGCTATTTCGTGGCACTTGCGTAGAAGTTATCCAGATCGCTCTTGAATTCCTTCAGCGCATCGACGTTGAGGTAAACCATGTGGCCTGAAGGATAGTAGGTGAGCTCGACATTCTTCGCCAGATCCGGCGTGAGCATCATGTGCGAGAGATCATACTCCGTCATGAAAAATGGCGTCGCCAGATCGAAGTACCCGTTTGCCGAGAGCACCTTGAGCTTCGGATTCTTACGAATGGTATCGGCCAGATCGCCGGCTACGTATGGCATCGCCTGTTGCCCGCCAAAGCCGCGCCCTGCGCCGGCTCCGCGATGCTTCCAGTCCCAATCGCCAATCGTGTTGGCGCTGGGACGGTATTCATCGGTGGTGTCGTATTTCAACTCGCGTGAAAGATAGTCGTGCTCGGCGGCAACAAACGCGCCTGTGATGCCTGTATCCGAGGGGTCATAGCCGGGGTTCTCGCCGGCGTCGTCTACGTCCGTGCCTTCAAAACGCGCGTCATAGCGGCCAAGAATATCACCCTCGCCGCGCAACAGCTCTTTCCGGAAACGCGTAGGAGAGACGCGCAGCTTCGCGTCTTTCACATACTGCACATTCAGCCCGGTGTACTGGCTGACCTTCGCGGCAATCGCATCCAGCTTTGCTGGCTGAAGCTGATCGCCTTCCGCTAACGCCTCGGAATAGTCACCTCGTGCAAAGGCGCGTACTTCGTCCAGAAACGGCTTCAGATCGGCGGGTTTGTTCTGCAGCTTATTGTGATACCAGGCGATTGCTGCATAGCTCGGCAGGTTGCCGATGTACTGCGTATCCATGCCGGGCGCGAGTGCGCCGTAATTCAAGATCGACGACAGGAGAACAATGCCGTTGAGTGAGATTCCGTTCTCCTGCAAAACTGCCGAGAGACCTGCAGAGCGCGTAGTTCCGTAGGATTCACCAAAGAGGATTTTCGGTGAGTTCCAACGCTCGTTTACCGTGATGTAACGCGCAATGAATTTCTCGAAGGCTTTCAGGTCCTGATCGACACCGGCAAAGTCTTTTGGCGTGCCTTTGCCGACTGTGCGCGAGTAGCCAGTGAGCGGCGCATCGATGAAGACCAGATCCGTCTTGTCGAGAAGGCTGTATTGGTTGGGAACGACCTGATATGGCGCCGAGCCGGTAGCGGCAGGGCTTGAGGTAACGACGCGCACCGGACCAACCGATCCCATATGAAGCCATAGGGTCGCCGCGCCGGGTCCCCCGTTATAGAGAAAAGTTACCGGACGTGTTTTAGGATCAGCGCCATCCTGTGTGTAGGCAATATAGAAAATACTTCCGTAGGGCTTTTCGTCCTCATCACGAATCAACAACGTACCGGCGGTTGCCGTGTAGTGGATGGCCTTTCCGCCAAGCGTCATGTCGTGATGCGTAACCGATGTTTTCTCGGGCGGGATAGTTTGCTGATCTTTCTCGTTGTCGTGCTGTTTCGCGTCACCTTTTTGCGGCTCATCTGGTTTCTTGTCCTGTGCGGATGCGAGTCCCTGGGCTCCTAACAACAATGCGCCGAGCGACAGCGCTGCCAGCTTACGTGGAAGCCTGTTCAATGCACTTTCCTCCTGAATATGTTGGTACAAGAAGTGGTCTGTGCCACGGATGACGCATACAATTCTAAATTTGTTTCAATATACAAGCAGAACATGTTGAGCACCTCATAAGTGCCGCCACCTGAATCAGGCCTGCAACAGGTTCTCAATCTTTACCGGCAACTCCCGCACGCGGGCTCCCGTCGCGTGATAGACCGCTGCGGTAATGGCCGGAGCGATTCCAGCAAGGCCGATCTCGCCCACGCCGCGCGCGCCATACTCGTTCAGGGTAAGGTCTGGATAGTCGAGAAATGTGACATCGATCTCGGGCGCATCGGCGCAGGTCGTCATGACGTAATCCGCAAGGTTGTTATTGATCGGATTACCGCTCTTCTGGTCATAATGCGTTTCTTCAAAAATTCCCATGCCGACACCCATCACGACCGATCCTTCGACCTGATTGCGAGCCGCTTTCAGATTGATGATGCGGCCACCATCGATCACCGACACCACGCGGCTCACGCGCAGCCGCGCGATACCCGGATCCCAGGTTACTTCGACAAACTGCGCGCCATAAGAGTGCTGCGAATACTTCTGCGCCGTCGGGTCTTCATCCGTGCTGATGGACTTACCATCGCCCCTGGCGCTGCGGACGTTAGCCCGCTTCAGAATCTCCTCGAAGGCAATTCCATTCCCCGAGGATTCGCCCTTGAGATACAGGCGGCCTGCGGTGAAGGCGATGTCCTCGGCTTTCTTGCCCTCAAATGGACACTCCGGCACATTGGTCGCGATCGTCGTCATTGACTGGATCGCAGCGTTGACTGCGTTGATGATGGCCGGTATCACGGAGCTGGTCACACCTGAGCCGCCTGAAAGCGGTCCGGCGGGTAGCGTACTGTCGCCCAGCACCACCTGAATCTTATCGATGGAAATCCCCGTCTTCGCGCTCACAGCCTGGGCAAAGATCGTGTACGTACCGGTGCCAATGTCCTGCGTCGCACAGCTCGCGCGCACCGTGCCATCGTTGTTCAGCGCGACTGCAACCTCGCATGGCATGCGGAAGGCACCCCATGAGGCACACGCCATTCCCCAACCCAAAACCAGGTCTCCTTGACGCATTGAGCCAACGGCTGGATTGCGCTTCGACCATCCAAATTTGTCCGCACCGGTCGTAATACATTCCTTGAGATGGCGCGAAGAAAATGGTTTACCGTTGCTCTCGTCCTTCTCCGGCTCATTGCACAGACGCAACTCGACTGGATCCATTTTCAGCTTGATGGCAAGCTCATCCATCGCCGATTCCAGCGCATAAAGACCGGGAACGGCGCCGGGACCGCGCATCGCTGTAGGCGGTCCAACATTGCGCTGAACCTTCGCGCTGCGAAGCAGCAGATTGGCGCAGCTATAGATATAGGGTGTCGCCTCGCCGCAGCCCTCGTCATAATCGCTGACCATCGACGTGTCGTTCACATAGTCATGATGCAGCGAGAGCAGCTTGCCGTCAGGCGTTGCTCCCAGGCGGATGCGCTGCTGCGTGCGCGGACGATGGCCGACGTTCGAAAACATCATCCTGCGTGAAACGACTGCCTTCACTGGACGGTTCAATTCACGCGCAGCTGCGGCTGCTAACGGAGCGTGCGTCCAGGGCCATAATTTTCCGCCAAAGCCGGAGCCCAAGTATTTCATCACAATCTGCACGTTCTCGTTGGGAACACCGAGAAATTGAGCCATCGCCGCCTGATGATTGACCACGGACTGCGTCGTCTCATACAAGATGAACTTCTTTCCATCCCAGACAGCTACAGATGCATGCAGTTCGATGGGGTTATGTGTCTCGACGGGAGTGCTGTATGTCTCGTCTACTTTCACTTGTGCGGCAGCAAATGCCTTCTCCGCGTCACCGCGGTGGCTCTCTGCTTTCAGAGTCTTCCACCCGTCACTCAGGTCGAGCGCTACATTCGGCGTCTCCGCTACATATTCAACGTGCACCGCATCGGCTGCGGCCTTGGCCTGCTCCATGGTTTCTGCCACTACGGCAGCTACATATTGGCCGCCGTAATAGATGATCTCGTCTTCAAAGGGTGGACGGCTTTCGTCCACCACTGCGTCCTGGTCGTGAGGAATGGGCCGGTAGAGTGTCGGAGCATTTCCGTGGTACATCACGCAAAGCACACCCGGCATCCTTTCCGCAGCGGAGGCATCCAGCTTCGTGATTTTCCCTTTGGCAATCGAGCTGCACACTGGAACTAGATAGACCATTCCGGGAAAGTGGTAGTCCGAGGAATACATGGCTCCGCCAGTGGTTTTCAGGCGGCCATCGATACGAGGCACTGCGGCGCCGATGATGGATGGCACTTGGGCTTCTTGTGTCGCCATGGGTTCGTCTCCTCCGGTTGAAGGACTTCTCTATCGCTAGTGTATGGACGCGATGATACCGCGCAACCCCGGGCGATGCCAAAGCGCACCGTAAAACCAGCCAGACAGCCCCGCGCGGCATGCTTAAAGTATTCAGGCTATTTTCAGGAAATGGGGCTAGCATCGGGTTCGAGGGTCGCGTCCGATCCGGAGAGGGAAATAAAGAATGCAGAAGCATGCATGGTGTTGTTTAGCTGGCTTTGCGGTTGGCGCAGCCCTGACTTTCACTAGCTGCCCCGCGCTATTGGCGGAAGGACCATATCACGTTCAGGACAAATGGAAGGTTGGTGGCGAGGGAGGTTGGGACTACCTGGCCGTCGATCCGCAATCCAGCCTTCTTTACATTACGCGCGGAAACCACGTCATGGTCGTCGATACGACTGCAGGCAAGGCGGTCGCAGATATCACCGGGCTTAAAGGTACCCATGGGGTTGCTTTTGATACGAACGGAAAAGATGGATACATCAGCGATGGCGCCGGAAATGCCGTTGCCGTATTCGATCGCAAGAGCAACAAGATCACCCAGACCATCCCAGCCGGAACCAATCCAGACGGCATTCTCTTTGAACCCGTGACCAAGACCGTATGGGCCTTCAACGGACGCAGCAAGAACGCCACCGTCATCGATGCGAAGACGAAACAGGTCGTCGCCACCGTACCGCTCCCCGGGAAGCCCGAGTTCCCAGTTTCCGATGGTAGAGGCTCGGTCTTCGTCAACATTGAAGACAAGAACGAGATCATTCATCTGGATGCGAAAGCGCACAGCCAACTAGCCGAATGGCCGGTTTGCGAGTCGCCGTCTGGCCATGCCATCGATGTCGCCCATAGCCGGCTCTTTACCGTGTGCGACGGCAAGAAGATGTCCGTGGTTGATGCCGGCAGCGGCAAGGTTGTAGCTACTCCGGAAATTGGTGACGGGCCGGACGCTGCGGCCTTCGACCCGAACACCGGTAATGCCTTTAGTTCCAATGGTGACGGCACGCTCACTGTCGTTCACCAGGATTCGCCTGACTCCTACTCTGTCGTGCAAAATCTGGAGACGCAGAAGAGCGCCCGTACGATGGCACTTGATCCGAAGACGGGAAAGATTTATCTGGTCGCTGCCGAATTCGGCCCTCGCCCGGCCGCGACGCCTGAGAATCCTCGCCCGCGTCCGTCGATCGTGCCAGGGAGCTTCGTCGTGATCGTAGTCAGCAAATAGTCATTGCCTTAACCGGGAAGCGGCCCACCCGGCCGCTTCATTCTCATCCAAAACTGGTGGCCTGTCGCAGAGTTTTCGTCACGACGGTTGCGGCACCCGAGGTGCTGTATAGTGGCCAGCATGTCGGCAGGGATCATCATCCGCCGCGCCAGGCCGAGTGAGAATGATTCGGTGCAGGCCCTTGTACAGGCCATCGCGGATGAGACTTTTGCGTACCTATTCGCGCCTCCAGTACCGATCGGGGAGGCCAATTGGCTCTCCGCTTGGCTGGCACTCTCAGGAGAAGAGATTTTAGGCGTGACGATGACGCGGGATGAATGGGTCAGCGACTTGTGGGTTCGCCGCGACAGCCGCAGGATTGGCATCGGTGGGGAGCTACTGGCACATGCCGAAGGTGAAATACGCAGCCGTGGACATGACACACCTCGCCTTCGAGTCGTCAAGTCGAATACTCGGGCCGTCGGGTTCTATCAAGATCACGGCTGGAGAGTTCAGCGTGAATTTCCGCATGAGAAGTTCGGCCATACGATGTTCGAAATGACCAAATCGAACAAAATGCTGTCGGTATCGTGAGAGATTGCGAAACCAGCAAACCGCCCCCGTGTTGAGCAGCGGACTTCGATGAAGAGGGCGAGGGACGCATCCTCCCGGAAGGTCTGTCGCAAGTTTGGGCCGACAATTTAGCGAAGCGTCGCCAGCTCCTACGAACGCTCTAGGACAGGCCACTAGTCTCCGCAAAGGTACTCCGCATAAGGGGTTTTCCACTTATTTTGCTCGGCAGCCACCTGCGCGATGTATAGTTTTGCCATTGGGTGTTCGCTCTCAAGGCCGAAGCACTTTGTTTTGAGGATGATGGCTTGCAGTTCCAAAAGTTCGATGACACTTACCTCGAAAATCTCCGTAAGGGCGACCTCCGCACCGAGGAGCACTTTGTCAACTACTTCAGCGAACTGATTCACTTAAAGCTACGTTCCCGGTTGAGTTCCAAAGATGCCATTGAGGACGTCCGTCAGGAGACGTTCGCACGAATTTTTGTCCTGCTTCGCGGGAAGGAGGGCGTGCGCAATGCCTCGGCCCTCGGAGCCTTAGTCAATTCCATCTGTAATCATGTCTTGCTGGAGCACTATCGTTCTCATTCAAAAAGCGATGCCATGGAAGACTCCTCGGAGATCGATATTCAGGCGGAGCATACGGATGTTCTGGACGCGATGGTTTCCCAAGACACGCAGAAGACAGTGCGGCAGATCCTGGACAAGCTCAGCGAACGCGACCGCCAGCTGCTGAAACGGATTTTTCTGGAAGACTGCGATAAAGATGAGGTTTGCACGGAATTCGGAGTGGACCGGGAGTATCTCCGGGTACTGCTGCATCGCGCAAAGCTTTCTTTCAAGTCATTTTATGTCAAACACATAGCATCATCCGGGCCTCCAGGGGGAAGAGGCAGCAATTTCGGGCGATACGTTTGGCTCTTCTCTGCACTATTCTGTTGAGGCTCGAAAATCCATGGAACACACTGAAGCAGTAAATCAGTTCGCTGTAGAAAAGTATCTGCTCGGGGAGTTGAGCCCGGAGGCCCGCAGCGCATTTGAGGAGCACTACTTCGACTGCATGGAGTGCGCTACCGATCTGCGTGCGGCAGCCATGTTCGTCTCTCAGGCGAAAAAGGAGCTCGCACGGCCGTCGTTCGTACAGGCTCAGGTCGATGCTCCAAAACGCAAGCTTTTCAGCTTCCCTGCCCTTTTGCGTCCGGCATTTGCGGTGCCCGCGATGGCAGCGATGCTGGCGGTGATTGCCTTCCAGAATGTCGTGACCGTTCCGCATCTTCGCGACGAAGCCACTCTAGCTTCGCAGCCGCAAGTTTTGCCATCGGTCAATCTGGTGGATGGAGGCAGCCGCGGGGAAGAGATTCGCACCGTCGTAGCGAATGCGCATCAGCCCTATCTGCTCTTCGTCGACGTGCCGGCTCAAAACCGCTTCTCCGGATACCGCTGTTCGCTGTATTCTCCTTCTGGGAAAGTGATCTGGCAGATCATGATTCCTCCGGCGCAGGTATCGGATACTGTCCCGATTCAGGTGCCATCAGAAAACGCAGAGGCGGGAGTGAATACCCTGCTGGTTCAGGGAATTCCTGCTGACGCGCAGAATGGCTCTCCGGTTGACTTGGTAAAGTACCGTTTCCTTTTACAGATTCGCTAACCATACCCATAGAACGGAAAAGCTCATGGCAGAAAATACTATGCAGGACCTTCCCCAGAAGACTTTTTACTATCATGCCGATGCAAGTCCGATAGGCGGAACCATCAATCGTCCTTTCAACGGCTTCGTTCCCTCCCACACATCTCTTTCGCTCCCACTGGTTGGCGGCTTTGTTGAGAAGCAACGGAAAGGCCGCCCCTGGAAAAACATTGTTACGTATTCGAACGAGAGCGCGCACGTTTCCGGCAGCCGGAAAGACGAAGCCAACGACGGCCCGTGGACGACCCAGGTAAGCGCAACGATTGAACATCTGAATATCCTGGAGGTCATCACGGCAGACAAGGTCGTGGCACAGCTGTCCGTCGCCCATCCTTTTGATGGGGGCCATCCCACGATCTCCGTCGTAGGGTCTCAATTTATCAATCTGCGGATCAGCGGTCAGCTGATCGAGCCGGTCATCAAGTACGATCTCTTTGCCGATCATGACAGCTCATCCAAAGCAGGCCTGGCCGAAGCAGCAACAATTCCTAGACAAGGTGGAAAAGCAACTCACCGACGCCAAAGACACCTATACGAAGAAATACAAGGGAGCGCCGCTTCCGGCCTGGATCAAGAACCATTTCCATCCGGTGGAGCCCGGCCAGGGGTTAAATGGGAGAGACTATATCATATGCTCCCTGATCGATCAGCTTCCCGAAATGCCACCAGGTTTCCCCGGCGTTACGTGTGGGCACGGCATCTATGTTCCGGGATTTGGCAAAGTCTATTTCGGAGAAGTAATCGTGCATCAGGGCACGTTTACTGTGTCGATGGTTCGAGCGCAGCTCGGTTCGCCGGTAGGAGGCGCAATCTCTGCCGCTGTAGTAAGGTCAAATGGATCGGACGGTGGTCCCGGAAAGATCGGGGGCGGATAGCCCTATATTTCTTAATCGCATTGAGCGCGCTTGAGGGGTGCCGACCCGATGCTGTGACGCACCCTGAAACCGTATATTCCACCGTAGACAAGCTTCTTATCCATGGTGATCTGGATGCAGCCCATAAGAAGGCACAGCTTGCAAGCGCGCAACTCTCCTCTCTAAATGTTGAATGGGCCTGGAAATTCCGACTCATCGACGCCCGCGTCCTGCTGCGGGAGGGTAAGAATAAAGAAGTTCTCACTTTACTCGCTGAGGCGCTCCCGTCTCAGCTGGCAACCACAGATGTCGCCCTCGAGCGGACGGTACTCCAAGCATGGGCATACACATCCCTAGGCCTCCGCGAGGAAGCAAATCGAGCCCTCCTACAAGCTCAATTGTTATCTGGAAGTAGCGAACAGTCTCTCGAAAACAATCCTTCCCCGCTGAAAAACCAGGCATTCAATGCCTGGGGGCACCTTTATCTTCAACGGGCCGACTTGATTCATGCCGATGAAATCTTCCGCCGGAATCTCAAGATTGCCCACAATCAAAATGATCTATATCAACAGGCCTTGTCGGAATTAAATCTGAGTGTGGTGGCCCTCCGCCGCGAGCGTTTCGATGAGGCATTGGATTGGTCACAGACAGCAGATCGAACAGCGCAGAACATCGATGCGCGAAGCATTCTTGAAAAATCCCAGGGGAATATTGCCTGGGCCGATTACATGCTCGGGAATTTTGAAGGGGCGCTTGCCGGATTTCGAAAAGCTGAGCAAGAAGCAGTCTCTATCGGTGAAGCGTATGACAGAATGCTATGGCTTAACAATATGGGCCTGTCGCTATATCGCCTTGGCAATCTTCAGGAAGCGGGGATTTGCTATAGAAACACGTTGAAGATAGCGGATACCTCTCAGGATGCAGAGATGCAAATCGAAGCTCACGTTGCTTTGGCTGAACTTCTTTTGCAGTTGGGCGATATCGACTTGTCGGCACAGCACGCTGAAAAAGCACTCGCCATCGCGCGTTTCTCAGGAAGAAGCTCCGATGAAATGGATGCTTTGTTTTTAAAGAGCCTCATCGCCGATCATCAAAAGAGAACAGATGAAGCGACTCGGATCCTGACGAACCTCGAGAGTAATTCTGCACTCAGTCCATCCCTGCGCTGGCAGGTTGAGGGCGCGCTGGCCAATCTCTATGGGGAGACAGATCAGACGGATCTCGCTGACAAATGGTATCGGCAATCCATCACGACATTCCAGACGCAAAGAGCAACCATTAAGAAAGAAGAGTCAAAGTTGCCCTTTTCGACGAATGCCGATCAGCTCAACGATGATTACATTCATTTCCTAGTGGACCATAAGAAAACAGATGAGGCGCTGCAATGGCTCGATCTTGGCCGCGCGCGCACTCTGGAAGAAGGCCTTGGCATCGCATCGACGGACTTCAGCGCAGCTCTCAAACATCCTGTCGATGTACGAGCTACCGCACGCAAGCTCCACGGCACGATTCTGGTCTACAGCCTTGCTCCGAGTGAATCGTACCTCTGGGCCATCACTTCGTCCGGCACGCACTTCTTCAAGCTGCCGGGACAGGATAAGATCAACGAACACGTCAAAAACTATCAACGCGCCATTCTCGATTCGAAAGACACCTTGTCGAACGCCTATGCCGATGGCCTCGATCTCTATAACATTCTGGTTGAACCGACGCAGAGCCTGATCCCGAAAAACTCTCCGGTCTTCATCATTCCCGACGGCAGCCTCTCCACGCTGAATTTTGAAACGCTGCTCGCGCCTGGAGGCGGTCTTCACTACTGGATCGAGGATGCGACGATCACCAACGCCAGTTCCTTAAAACTTCTGGCTGCGTTCCATCCAGAAACCCATGCGAAAACTCAGAAAAAGCTCCTCCTGATCGGCAACCCCATCTCCCCGGATGAAAAGTTCCCCGATCTGCCCAATGCCGCAGCTGAAGTCTCGAGCGTTGCCAAGCACTTCTCCGCAGCAGAAGAGAGCATTTTCACGCAGAAGCAGGCGCTGCCATCCACGTATCCCGTCAGCGCGCCCGGGACATTTTCTTATATCCATTTTGTCGCGCATGGCACGAGCAGCAGCGCCAGCCCACTTGATTCGGCCATCGTACTAACGCGCAATCCGTCGAGTCCTGATTCCTTCAAGCTCTATGCGCGCGATGTGATCCAGCAACCTCTGCATGCGGATCTGGTAACCGTCTCAGCCTGCTATGGTTCCGGATCACGCGTCTATGGCGGCGAAGGGCTGATCGGTCTCTCATGGGCGTTTCTCCGCGCAGGAGCGCATTATGTTGTCGGCTCCCTGTGGGAAGTCAGCGACGTGGCCACGCCGCAGCTGATGGACCAGATGTACAGCGAGCTCGAGGCTGGACGCAGTCCTGACGCGGCTTTGCGGGACGCCAAGCTTTCCCTGCTTCACTCGCAAGGCATTTTTCGTAAACCGCTCTACTGGGCGACGTTTCAACTCTATGGCGGAGCCTAGTAGAAGCTGGGTTCCTCCCGTTACAAATTCTTTGTAACGTTTGTATTACCTTCGTCACTACTCTATGAATGGCAAGTCGGTCCGAGACTGAAGCGGGCTCGATCTCGCCGTTTTGATTGAACGATAAAAGTTACTCTGCGTGGTTCTCTCGGTTCAAGTTGAATACTTGCCCAACCGTTGACGTTGGATCAAGAAAGTGCACACCCCAGGAGGAAAAATGTTACTCAGAGCAAAGCGTCGTCAAAACAACAATGCCAGCCACAACCTGAACCACCCTTCTTCTTCCGATTTCCAGGAGTCAACGAACCATCGCAGTATTTCCCCGGAAAAAACTTCTCAGCCACAAGAAGAGGATTCCCTGGTCGAACACGTTCTTGATTTTCTCGATAAATATCCAGCTTGCCATGCGTCCCAGGTGCCCTTTACGGAATATCTTCGAGCCTGAACGGCTACTGCAGCCGATACGGTTGTGTGGCGAGCTGCTTTGCCTGATCTTTGCGCGCATTCTGCTCGTCAGCCATCTGGACGGCAAGGGCTGGCTCCTTTTCTGACTCGCTGGATTCAAAGCTGGTTGATATCGATATTTTCCAACACTCGCTTCGACGCGCCTTCTTTCGCGACTTTGATCATCGCGCGACCTAGTTGTTCAGTCGTTGTCACGTACTTTGGAAACCACGCGTACAGTAAAGGCATCATCGGCGCCAGCAATGCGTAAAACAAGCGATACAGCTTTGTTTTCGATTGGATGCCGTGCATCGGCACGATTCCGGCCGGGCGAAACATATACGCTTTGAACGGCAGTTGCAGCAGCGCATTCTCTGTCCTGCCCTTCACGCGCGCCCACATGGTACGCCCGCTCTCGGTGTTGTCCGTGCCCATGCCTGAGACATAGACAAATGTCATCTCCGGATTAAGCTTCGCCATTGTCGTTGCGGCGGCCAAAGTAATGTCAAACGTGATGCGGCGATATTGCTCTTCCTTCATGCCGACCGACGAAACACCGAGGCAGAAAAAACACGCATCATAGCCCTTCAATTCCGGCTCGATATCGGAAAAGTCGAATAAGTTGTCGCGTAGTATTTCGCACAGCTTTGGGTGCTGGATGGATGTTGTACTTCGCCCTATGGAAAGCACGCTTTCCACTTCCGGATCGAGCAGACACTCCCGCAGAACACCTCGCCCCACCATGCCCGATGCACCGAAAAGAATCACTCGCATGTGAGCTAGTGTATGCGTGTGAGCGCGTCTGAATCGAAGTGTTTCGAGAGCGCGTGAATGCCGCTTCAAAAAACTCGCTCATGACTCCATCTTGAGGCGTAAATATCAAGCATCTGGATCCACAAAGTATGTTGCATGGGAAAGAAAACTGCGGACTTCCTCATCCCCTACCTGAGAGAAGTCATGATAGAAAAAACCTACCGCTGGAAAATACTCTGACACATACAGGCATATAAATTCATCGACGACGGCCTTAATCTCGCGTTCTGCATACGGAGGAGCTACAGGCGCAGCCACGATGATTTTACTTGGCTTTTGCGAATGAAGCACTTCAATCGCTGCAAGCATGCTGGCGCCTGTCGCGATTCCGTCATCAACAACAATTGCACAACGATCTCTGATCTCCTTCACTTTACGTACGTCTTTATAAAGCTGTTCACGGCGCCGCAATTCTTCCTCTTCTCTTGCAACGGTCAACGCAAGTTCCTGCTCGTTGATATTGAGATGGCGGATGAGCTGATGATCCAGAATCGTAATGCCGCCCGAGGCAATCGCGCCCATCGCCAGTTCGGGTTGCCCAGGCGCTCCGACCTTGCGCACGAGAAGAATGTCCAGTGCAACGCGCAGTTGTCTTGCAACCTCAAACGCTACCGGGACGCCACCGCGCGGCAGACCTAAGACGATCACATCCTCGCGATTTGCGTACCCGATCAGCCTTTGCGCAAGGCGATGTCCGGCGTCGGCCCTGTTACGAAACATAACCACCCATTGGCTTAAAGGATGGCCCAAAGCGTCTTCCGTTGCAATGGACTGGCTTTCCTTTATCCACGCAGGCGTTCAGCTACTCTTAATCTAGATTGAGTGACACTATAAGTTAACGTCGATGCGTGTACTTCTGGTTGAAGATGAAATTCGGTTAGCGGAAAACGTAGCCGCTGCTCTGCGGGATGGCCCCGGGTTTGCGGTTGATCTTGCAGAAGATGGACAGATTGGGCTGTATCTGGCTAAAGATCGCTGCTACGACCTGATCATCCTCGATCTAATGCTTCCTAAGCTCGATGGGCTGAGCTTGCTGAAAAAGGCGCGGGCTGCCGGGGATCGAACGCCTGTGCTCATTCTGACGGCGCAGGGAGAGACCCGCTCCATCATCGATCTGCTCAATGCCGGCGCGGACGACTACTTGAGTAAGCCCTTTGATTTAGGAGAGTTAATTGCCCGCACGAAAGCGCTGATCCGTCGCGGAAAAGGCGCGGCTCATCCTATGCTGACCGCTGCGGATCTGGAACTGAATACGCTGGAACAAAGTGTTCGGCGCGCCGGCAAACTGATTGATCTCTCTCCGATGGAGTATCGCATTTTGGAGTATCTAATGCATCGTCCTCGGGTGGTTGTCTCGAAACAGGAGTTACTCGAGCATCTTTATGACTACAACTGGGAGCATCACTCGAACGTGATCGAGGCACATGTTTCAAACTTGCGGAGAAAGCTCGATGCGGCATCGAATCAGCCAAGTATTGAAACGCTGCGCGGTCGCGGCTACCGCTTGATTGGCCGCCGTGAAGGTTCTGCATGAAAAACCACTCCATAGCGCGAAGGCTGATTGCGACAGTTCTTTTGGTCGAGTTGGCCTCAGCCCTGTGCGTCATTGGCCTGGCATGGATTTATGAGAGACATAGCCATTTTCGCTCCTTCGACATTTTGCTGCGCGGCCGCGCCGATTCACTCCTCGGTTCGGTTCAGGACGCTGAAGACCCCGATGACAACGTCATGCTTAACAAGAGCGATCTCAATGTCCCATCGGAAGACATTTACGAGGTACGAGATGAAAAAGGCAGATTGCTGGGCCGCTCGCCGAACTGGGACGGCGCTGCTGCCCAAATACTCACTTCGCGTGCTGACGGCTACTTCACACTGAAGATCAACGGGAAACACTACCGTACTCTGCTGCTTCATGGCTTGCGAGTCGTCGATCCGGATGACAAAGGCGGAGGCGTTCCACGGCACGTCGTCATTGTTTACGGATCACCGACAAATCGAGTGTGGAAGGCTGTCACGGGAGCCGTGAAATTCTATGCCGTGGCAAGTCTTCTCCTCCTGGCAATCACAGGATTTGTCGTGGCGTGGCTGCTGAATCGAAGCATGGCTCCGCTGCGGGAATTGGCCGCCGAAGCTGGAAGCGTTTCAGTCAATGCATGGCAATTCAATCCGCCTGAAAAAGCACGAGCAACAAAAGAGCTGGCGCCTCTGGTCGACGCTCTTGAAACGACTCTTCAGAGGCTGGAACGTTCTTTTCTCCAGCAACGCCGCTTCATCAGCGATGCTGCGCATGAACTGAAGACCGCGGTAGCTGTCGTGAAGTCTTCACTTCAGTTGCTGGGCATGAAGCAACGAAGTGCAGCCGAATATCAAGCAGGATTAGAGCGTTGTGAATCTGACTGCAACCGCATGGAAGAGATTGTTGCGAAAATGCTGACTCTGGCTCGCGCTGAAAACAATGCGGAAACGAAGTCCCATCAAATTGCCACAACAACAAATATCTCGGACACATTGCGACAGGTGGCGGAGCAATTTCAGTCCATGGCTGAGTTACGCGGCGTGGCTGTAGTCCTCTCAGCACGGGAAGATATTCTTGTCGCGCTTGCCGGCGAAGAGTGTACGCTGGTGCTCTCCAATCTTCTTCTGAATGCTCTGCAGCATAGCAGGCGCGACACTACAATCACTGCCTCAGTCCTTCGGAAAGGCAGCATCGTCGAAGTCCGGGTTGAAGATCAAGGCGACGGAATTGATTCCGTGGCACTACCGCATGTCTTTGAGCGTTTCTACCGCGGTGATCCATCGCGCAATCGCAATACGGGTGGCACTGGGTTGGGACTATCGATCTGCAAGGCTATCGTGGATGGAGCGGGCGGAGAAATCCATATTGATAGCCTGCCAGACATTGGCACTGCCGTTATGGTGATCCTGCCCGTTGCGTCTCGGGCGGAAGTCGCGCACCCATTGAGTCGCATCGAGACGCTACTTTAGCTCTGACAGCAGACCTGCGACCGCTCGGAATACTAACTAAAACTCTCTTCACGATGTCTGGTCAGCAGATAGTAGACAACTGGCGTAACAATCAAGCTGAGCAGCATGGAAATGCTAAGCCCTCCAATGACTGCGATTGCCAAGGGCTGCAGCATCTGTGAGCCGGAGCCGAGTGCAAAGGCCAAAGGCAGCATTCCGCACACGGCTGCGATGGCAGTCATCAGAATAGGCCTGAGTCTGCGCTGTGCGGCGTGCATCATCGCTTCCTTGGGACTGGCTCCTTCAGCACGGAATCTTTCATCGGCGTCCAGAAGCAAAATGCCATTCTTTGCGACGATGCCGATGACCATGATCAGCCCCATAAAAGATGCCACATTGAAAGTTGTGCCCGTGATGAGCAGCGCAATCACCACACCAGAGATGGAAAGAACCGACGAAGTGAGAATGGCGACCGGTGCGGAGAAGTTTCGGAACTCCGTCAGAAGTACACCGAAGACAAGCGCCAAGGCTAATAGGAGCACCTGCATGAGATCATGGAAAGACTTCTGCTGTTCTTCATACGTGCCGCCATACTCAACACGCACACTGGATGGCAGATGCAGGCTGTCCACGGTTTGACGAACCTGGGCCATTGCAGTTCCCAGGTCTGAACCTTCGAGTCTGCCCGTCACCACGACTAGCTGTTGAAGGTTTTCTCTACGAATCTCATTTTGCGGTGGTAACTGCTCAACATCAGCCAGCGAACCAAGCGTTGCCGTGCGGCCAGTGCCGCTGTTGAAAACAGTATTTTGAATCGCATCCAGTGAAGTGCGCGTTTCATCTCCAAGGCGAACGCGAATGGTATAAGGACGACCGTTGGCGATAAGCGGATCGGTCGGAGTGACTCCATCAAGGATGCTCGTTGCGTCTTCTGCAACTTCGGTTGGAGTAAAGCCAAGACGGGAAGCCATCGTGGGGTTTACCTTGAAGTTCGTTGCGGGACCGCTAATCGTGTTGTCAATTCCATTCTCGACATCCACGACGCCTTTGATCTTACTGATAGCGTCTGCTACCCGTGGACCGAGTTGACTGAGCAGCGCCTGATCGTTAGCAAATATCTTGATCTGAATTGGCTCGGGTGCATTCGAGAGATCGCCGATCATGTCCTGCAGTATTTGCGTGAACTCGACGTCAAGCTCAGGCTCAGTTGTCTTGATCTGTTGACGAACATCGGCCATAACCTCGTCAATACCGCGATCACGCTTGTTCTTGAGTCTCACCGTGATATCACCGGTGTTTGCTTCCGTTACAGCGGCAAGGCCCATCTGCAGGCCAGTGCGGCGCGATGTGCTTTCGACTTCAGGCGTCGCGCGCAGAATACGTTCCACATGCTCCAGCACCCGGTTCGTTTCTGTCAGGGAACTGCCAGCAGGCATGATGTAGTCCAGCACAAAGCCGCCTTCGTCCATTTCCGGAAGCAGATCTGAACCAAGATAGCGATATGCGATCCATGTTCCCAAAACAAGGGCAATGCAAGCCGCGCCAAGTAGCAAAGGCTTCGCCAGAGACCAGCTGAGGACGCTCTTATGCCAATCCATGACTCGACGCAAAATCCGGCCCGGCTCTTCGTGTTTTTTCGCATCTACAAAATCATTGCGCCGCTCCCGCAGAAGAACCAGGCTTAATCCCGGCGTCCATGTGAGCGCCAGAAAAAGCGACGTCAACAATGCTGCTGTCATCGTGACAGCAAGCGCTCGGAAGAAACTTCCTGTCACTCCCGCGACGGAGATCAAAGGCAGGAAAACGACGACAGGCGTGATCGTTGATCCGATCAGGGGAGAGGTAATTTCGTGAAGGGCCTTGCGCACTGCCTCAATACGGTTTTCACCGGAATCTCGATGCAGCACAATATTTTCAACAACCACGATGGCATCATCGATCACCAGCCCGATCGCCGCGGCCAATCCGCCGAGCGTCATCAAGTTGAAGCTTTCTCCGATCAGCCACAGAAAAAGGATCGTAACTGCTACGGTGACAGGAATCACAAGTCCAGCAACTACGGAAGATGACCAGTCGCGTAAAAATAGAAATAGAATGATGCACGCCAGGATGAGCCCGATGAGAATTGCATCGCGCACGCTCGAGATGCTCTCACGCACCAGCTGAGACTGATCATAATATGGCTCGAGCTTCACACCAGGTGGCAGTTTCTTCTGTAATTGTGCCACCTCATCCGCCACTGCATTGGCAACGGCTACGGTATTGCTTGACGGCTGACGGGTAATATTCAAAAGAACAGCCGGCTTCCCATTGGCGGTCACGACCGTATAGACCGGCATCGTTGCCGGTTGAACGGCGGCAACATCCGCCACGCGCACGGGCACACCACCGGGCGTCATCTTGACGACGAGCTGACTCAGTCCGGCGGCATCGTGTACCTGAGCTCCCACCAGACCGAGTATCAGCTGATGGTTTTCTTCATAAAGGCCGGGCGAGTCGATGATATTGGACGCCTGGATCGCATTTACCAAGTCTAAAATTGTGACTCCGGATGCCTGAAGCCGGGCCAAATCCGGAACGACATGATATTCAGGAATTTTCCCGCCCTGCACAACCACGGTACTGACGCCCGTGACACGATTCAGGGGAGGTCTCAATTCATACGTAGCCAACTCCCATAGCTGCGTCTGCGAAACTGTATCCGAGGTAAGGCTGTAGCCCAGAATCGGAAACGTAGCAAACGTGAGGCGGTTTGTTGTCACGCGAGCTGTTGCAGGCAGCGTCTGTTCTACTTTCGACAGGGCTGCATCGACGAGCTGCAGCGTCTGAAACATATCGACTTGCCAGTCGAAAAAGAGGCTGATCTCAGCTGATCCTCGACTGGTTGTAGAGCGCACGGTTGCGAGGCCAGGCACACTGTTGATCGCATCTTCGATCGGCTTCGTGATCGTGACCTGCATCTGTTCAACAGGCATGACGCCGTTGTCCACACCGATCACGACACGCGGGAAATTCGTTTCAGGAAAGACCGAGATCGGCACCTTGAATGCCAGATAAATGCCAGCAATCGTAAGTACAACAACGAAGAAAAAGATGGTCCGGATGGTGCGCGTGAGCCAAAAGCGTTCTGGCTTTGCTGGACGGGAGGTGGCAGCACCTGAAATCACTGGTCGTCTCCACTCTTGCCCGCAGCAGGTTTAGCGTCATCACCAGCGGCAGCTACTTTTACTTTCGTTCCATCGTCGAGTCCATAAGCCCCTTCAGTAATGACGTTGTCACTTGGTGAGATTCCGCCGGTAATTTGCACCTCGCCTGCATCCTGAATCCCTACATCTACCGCTTTCTTATGAGCGACGCCATCTTGGCCGATCACCATCACGGACTTGCTGCCATCTTGTGCAGTCAGAATTGAAACTGCAGGGACTTTCACGGCATTCGGAATCTCTTTACTCGCAATCGAAGCGCGAACCGGAGTTCCCACTTTCAATGTTCCTTTTTTATTCTCGATTCGCAGCCAGACTTCAATGGTAGTGCTGCCCGGATCAAGAGCTGGGCTGATCAGCGAAATCTTTGCCGCCACGGGATCGGCTACGCCGGGCACGGTGATCGACGCGACATCTCCTATCTGCAAACGCTGCGCCAATAACTGAGAGATATGTACTTTTGCCAATAGAGCCGAGGTATCCATAACGGTGAGAAGCGCGGTACCGGCGGTAGCTGTTTCGCCAGCGAATAACGGTCGATCGGTAACGACGCCGTCGATAGGGCTATGAATCTCGGAATAGCCCACTTGCGCCTCAGCGCCCTGATACTTTCCTTTAGCAGAAACTAACTGTCCTTGTGCTGACTGTAGAGCAGCCTGACGGCTTACACTCTTCATCGATTCAAGGTGTTTTTGCGCCGTATCAAATGCAGCCTGTGCCTGCACGAGTGCAGCAACAGCAGTGTCGAGATCGCGTCCAGGAATCGCGCCCTGCGCAAATAACTCTTTTCGGCTGTTCACAATACTCTGATTAAGATCGAGATTTGCCTTCGCCTGCGTGAAATCCAGCTCTGCCTTCTGATAGTCCTCGGGCACTTGTGCACGCGTCGATGTCTCATAGGCCGCCTTCGCAGAGGTGTAGCTGCCCTCGTTATCGAGAACGGCCGCGGTGAGATCACGATTTTCAAGCGTTGCCAGCAGCTGGCCTGCCTTCACCTTCGAGCCGCGCTGGACATAAAATTTCTTTACCGGGGCGCTGATTTTTGGAGCGATAGCAGCCTGGGCAAGCGGGGCGAGCACTGCATCAGCAGTGACATGTGCTGCGATAGAACCCACTGTAGGATGCGCAGCTTGCACCTCCACCTGGACCTCGGGCGTACTCTCTTTCTTGGCGCAACCGGCAGCAATCAATAGCAGGACAAGGGGTGCGCAAAGCCGCTGCGAGAAAAAGCGAATACCGTGCGTGGTCCTTAGAGTCGTCTTCTTCGTTCGGAATCCCATCATGGTCTCACAATGTTCCTGTCAATGTCTGGAGGTTAGCCAGTGCAATCTGGTAGCGAACCGCTCCATCCTCATGCGCATCCTCGGCAAGGGTTAATGCATTCTGTGCATCTACGACTTCGAGCACTGTAGCCTCGCCGCCTGTGTACCGCAGCTTTGTCAGGCGCAGACTTTCTGCAGCCGTCTGGGCGCTCAAATCAAGTGACGCCAGTTGATCGTGTGCCGCAGTTGCCTCCGCGTAGAACTCTTCAAGGTCGGCAATCAGTCTTCTTTGTGTGGCTGTAAGAGCCACCCGGATTGCGTCGCGGCGAATCTCGCTCTGCTTCACCTTATGCTGTGTTGAAAGCCAGTCCCATACAGGAATATCGAGCGTTACGCTGGCCGAATAGCCGAGATTCTTCACTCCCTCCGGCCCATTTAAAGCGAACTGTGGCGCGTCAATACCATAGGTGAAATTCAATCCGACATCCGGCAGGTAGGCGGCACGCGCGGCAAATACCTCTGCGTCGCTTTGCTTCAATGCAGCCAACGCGCTCTTCAAGTCAGGATTATTGTTCGATGCTGCCGCTTCCACCGCGGCCCGCTCCGGTACAGAAGGCGTGGCTGCGCTTGTCTGTACCAGATAAGCGGTCCGAGGATCAGGAGAAAGCAGGACTGCAAGTTCCAGCTTTGCCTTTTCTGTGGCAATATTTGCATCCGCGAGATCGCGCTGACGCTGCTGCTGCTCCAGCTGCGCTTTGATGACATCGGCATGCGCTGCTTCTCTTGCAGCTTCCCGCTTTTGCGTAAGATCGGCAAATGCATCTGCCTCGCCCGCTGCCCGCTTTGCCACATTGAGCTTTTGCTCTGCCGCAAGAGCGCTGTAGTAGAGACTCACCACTGTCCCTACCAGTCCCCTGCGAGCGACCTCTAGCTGTGCCTGTGCGAACGCGGCCGCGGCATCCACGCGCTTCACCTCCGCAAGCTGCGCAAAGCCGACTGTCTCGTTGATCAATCCCTGGCTTGCATATTCGTGCACCGCGTTGTTCGCAATAAAACGAGGCGACGGCTGCGAACCTACACCCTGCCCGGCCTGGTTCTGTTGTCCATTCGGCTGCGTATACAAAACCTGATTGTGATATACAGCGCTTGGCAACAAAGCGGCACGGGCGATCGAGCGATCAAGACCTGCAGCCTTGCTTTCAGCAACGCTAGCGGCAAACGCCGGCTCATTCGCCTGAGCACGGTGAATCGCTTCATCCAAAGTAATGATGATTGGCCCACCTGCAGGGGCCGCAGTTGCCTGGGTCTGCTGCGCCTTGCACTGCGGCACATTCCACAGTACAGCCTCTGCGATCAGCAGTGCCCACACCAAATTTTGCTTCATTGGTTTCTTGCCGGATCGAGACCACATCACTGAATAAGAGTACCCTGTGGAACCTTAATCACACCTGAAGAATATGGAGGCTCACTCTCCGGTCCGTAGACAGCTCTTCCTTTGGAAATAGAAATGTTCAAATTGCTCTGTCCCACATCTTGAGATGGGGACGTATCTTTGCCATTTCTCGCTCAATTCATCTAAATAGCCGAAACGTTCGATTTTAGGCGGAAACGCACCATCCCAGGGAATAACAGCTTATAAAGGCTCTTGGAGCACAGATTTGTTCGAGACTTTGGCAACGTATATCCATATGCGTAGCGGTATGATGGATCGAAAATAATCGGCAGCTTTTAAAAGAAACCTGCCTGGATTCTAGATAGTTTCAATCTCGACGATGACAAAATTTTGGCTAAGTACACTTCTCTTCATCTCAATGCTCTTGCTAGCTGGACGAGCAAATACGTCACTCATTGCGGAAGAATGCAGCGCGCTCCCGAATGCTGACCATCCTAAGGCCGCTTTATCAAATGGGTTGGTCAAAGCGGTTGTCTTTCTGCCCGATGCAAAGGACGGCTATTATCGCGCCTCACGCTTTGACTGGTCAGGAGTTGTTGGATGCCTTTCTTATCAGGGTCATACTTACTTCGGCGAGTGGTTTGCAAAATATGATCCGTTATTAAACGACTCCATCACCGGACCCGTGGAAGAATTTCGATCGAATGAGGGAGCTCTTGGCTACAACGAAGCCAAGCCCGGAGAGTTATTTGTCAAAGTCGGCGTAGGCGTCTTACGTAAGCTGGACGATTCCCCATACAAATTTGGTATTACCTATCCACTCATGGATAGTGGTCATTGGTCGACTCACGCAAGCAAAGATCATATCTCGTTCGAGCAGCATCTTTCTTCGCCAATCGGTATCTCGTACGTCTATGAGAAGGTGCTACGACTCAGTAAACACGAACCGGTTCTTACTCTAGAACACAGTCTCAAGAACACTGGCAGCAAGACGATTGACACGGACGTCTACGATCACGATTTTTTTATGCTGGATGAAAAACCGACAGGACCCGGCATGGTTGTTCGTTTTCCTTTCACGCCGAAGTCAACTGATCCACTCACGCCAAATGCAAAGATCGAAGATAAAGAGATCATCTACCAGGCGGAATTACAGCCGCACCAGCAGGTTGCCAGTTATTTAGAAGGCTATTCTACGAATCCGGCCGACTACGATATCACTATAGAAGATCGAAATACCGGAGTAGGTGTAGAACAATCCTCTGACTCGGCGATCTCTCGTCTTTACCTGTGGTCTATAAGGACTACCATCTGTCCGGAGGGATATATTCATCTGGTCGTGCCTCCGGGGAAGACAGTACATTGGAAGATCCGCTACCGATTTTATGCCGGGAAAAAGTAGTTAGAGCTCTTCACGCGTAATCAATGAGCTGCATGAAACCATAATCCATGTGCAATTGCTGATGACAGTGAAAGAGTGTCTTTCCCGGATTGTCAGCGACGAAGTCAACCTTCATCGAACTGTAGGGTGCAATGTTGACGACGTCTTTGATAAGCCCTGAGCATTGCCTTCCTGCAATGCTGGCGATTTCAAAACTATGCCTGTGCAGATGCAAAGGGTGCAGTTCGCTACTGCTGTTGACAAAATCCAGCCGGTAACGCCTGCCTGCCTTTACCTTGAATACCGGAGTGTTAGGATACGATTTTCCATTCACCGTCCAGCGCTGCAACCCATCCGGACCTGCCGCAACGGGTGCAAAGACCATCGGGACCTCTTCATCGGCATCTGGAGACTTCGATGTATCTGCAAAATCGAGGTAATTCCATGGCTTTCGGCCACTTTCTACCCACACTGGCTCGCCAGATCTTCCAGCATATTCGATCACGCGACCCAGCCCCTTTGCACGCTCATTGCTGTTTGTTGATCCAAGGATCCATACTCCTGGTGTACTCATTTCGACAATCGCATCGATGCGTTCGGCCACGCCAAGTACCAGCGAATCGACTGCCTTGGGTTGTGGGACCGGATTTCCATCCATGGCAATGACAGTGAATACATGCCCGGGAAGAGCCAGTTCCACCGTCTCTGTGGCACTGGCATTGAGGAAGCGAAAGAGCACACGCTCGCCCCGACGTACACGAATCGGCTCGGCAGCGGTGAGCAACTTATCATCGAAGGAAGCATATTGATAGATCACATCGAGCGCATTCATCGGCGGCCCCATATGCACCAGAGAAGGCTCCCAATGATGAACGGGGAGAAAGACTTCCTGGTCATAACCGCCAATGTCATATTTCGGCTCGACATAGAGGAATCCATATTGGCCCGTGTAAGTAGCCCGCCCAAGATTGTTCTCAGCCGAAGTATGCGTGTGATACCAGCGAGTCCCGGAGGGCTTCGGCGTAAAGCGATATCTCAACTTTCCATGCGGTGCAATCATGGGAGAGCCTTCTTCCATCGCTCCGTCGTTGATTGAATCGATCTTCAACCCATGCCAATGCACCAGTTCTGGAGTATTCGTCTCATTGGTAACTTCTATGCTGACAGGTACACCTTCTTTTAAACGAAGCAACGGCCCCGGCACCTGCCCGTTGTAACCGATAGTCGCGACGCGAACATTCGGCGCAAGTTCGAGTGTGAGTTGCTGAATTCGCAAAGAATAATCAGCCTGTTTGTGCTCTGCCACTAATGAAAGAGGCAACGAATTACCAATCGTCGAATTGAACATTGCATGTGCCGTGGTGGCGCCGGCGCATGCAAGAAACTGCCTTCGCTTCATGCATCATTCCTTACAAGCGCAATCTTCTTCGTGCGGATTCAATCGGGGAGTGCAAACGCAAACAGATCATCGCCCGCCGCAATTGCGAAATACTGTTTGCCGTCTACAGCGTAGGCCATCGGTGAAGCATGTGCACTTTGCCCCATGTTGAAATGCCAGAGCGTTTTTCCCGTATGACCATCTACAGCCTCAAAGGAGGTCGTGTCATCACCGAACAAGACGAGCCCGGTCGCTGTCGTCATGACTCCCGCAAAAGAGTGTGTATTCCCAACCTGCGGAACACGCCAGACAAACTTATTTTGCTCAGGATCATAAGCAATCAGCACTTTTTCCGCATCATCGTTCGTGCTGTGCTTCACTCCAGTCGAGTAGTAGGCCTTTCCTTCCTCGAATTTTTCAACGCCAGCAGCATACACGCTGCACTCCTCCAACGACATGAAGTAGAAGTAGTGCGTCGCTTCGCTATAAGAAGGCGAAAACCAGTTTGTGGCGCCCGCAAAGCCGGGGCAGATACGGGAGCCATCTTGATTTGGCACGAGATCCGTCCGTATCGGCCTGCCATTCTCGTCAATTCTCTTAGCCCAGTTTTGTTTCAGTGAAAATTGCGTTGCAGATAGAAATTTTCCGCTTGTGCGATCGAGAATATAAACAAAGCCATTCCGGTTTGCCTCGATGAGCAGCTTGCGGGGAGTGCCCTTGTACAACATGTCGACAAGCACAGGTGTTTCCGTCGCATCATAGTCAAACAAATCGTGAGGCGTGAACTGGAAATACCATTTCAATTTGCCCGTATCCGGATCGAGAGCCAGCACGCAATTTGTGTACAGATCATCCCCAGGTCGCACCGTTCCTTCAAAGTCTGGTGATGGATTACTTGTGCCCCAATAAATTGTATTCAGCTCAGGATCATAGGTTCCAGGCATCCAGGTAGTTCCACCACCATGCAGATACATATCCCCGGGCCAGCTTTCTGAACCTTTCTCGCCGGGAGCGGGGATCGTCCAGAAGCGCCACGCCTCTTTGCCTGTTTCCGCATCGAAAGCGGCGATGAATCCACGCACACCATCGTCACCGCCCGAAGTTCCTACTAGAACCTTATTCTTAACTATTAAAGGTGCGCTTGTAGCTCCGTAATTTTTGTTGCCCGGTGCGTAGGCTACATCCCATAGAAGGTTTCCGGAACGCGCGTCGAGACAAAGCAGATGCGCGTTGTCAGTTTCCATGTACAGCCGTGTGCCCAGGATCGCGACGCCGCGGTTGATATGTCCGGAAGCGTCGTCAACCAATCCCTGCGCTACCTCGCGTGCATGGTGCCAAATCATCTGACCGGTGCTGGCATCGAGAGCATAGGCGTCATTTGAGCCTGTAATGTACATGATTCCATTGACCACTACTGGTGTAACTTCAAGCACTCCTGCATTACGTGTGTGGAAGATCCATTGCGCACGCATCTGACTCACATTGGCAGGAGTAATCTGTGTCAAGCTGCTATGGCGCCTACCCGTATAGTCCCCGTTATAAGAAAGCCAGTTATCGGTGATGCCCTTTACTTCTAGATCGCTCGACTTCACATCAATGATTTCAGTCGTAGGACCTGCGCTCACTTGAGCACACATCCTTCCACTTAATAGAAGGGCGAACGCGATCCAAAGCTTGGAGTAAGTCCTCAACACTACTCGTTGCCTCTCACGTCTACCTCGGCGATCTCACCCAATACAGCAATCACCCAGAAGTGGCGAGGTCTAGTCATACGGCACAAAACCCTGCGTTTTGGTCTGGATTTTGTATACCGAAGTAGTCGCCGTGATGTACAAAACGGAGTTATCCGGCCCACCCCATGACAGATTCGCGGGCTGCTCGGGCACCTCTATCGTGCCGAGATGTACGCCCTCCGGACTCCACACCCAGATACCGCGCGGCCCAACTACAAATAGGTTTCCCTTCCGGTCAACGCGTATACCATCCGGAACTCCATCTTTTGTGCCATCGTCTTCACTGCCGAAGATGCGGCCATTTGAGATCGTTCCATCCGGATGAAAATCGTAGACGCGAATGTTCTTCTTTTCTGAATCGTCGATGTAGAGATGTTTACCGTCAGGAGAGAATGCCAGCCCATTTGGCTGCGTAAGCTCTTTCGTCAGCAGAGTGACCTTCCCTTTTGCATCGAGTCGATAGACCCCTTGAAACGGAATCTCCTGCTTTTCGCCCTTTGGTAAATCCAGAGTCGGATCGGTGAAATAAAGCGCCCCATCCGGTCCAAGAACAACGTCATTCGGGCTGTTGAATTTCTTTCCCTCATAACGATCAGTAAGTATGGTGTAGCTCTTGCCATCCTTTGACAAACGAATGATTGCACGCAGCACGCTTGCCGTGCTGATCAACCGATGCTCATGATCGTAGGTACTGCCATCAGGGTCGCCCAGCGCAAGCATTTCTTCGCGATGTCCATCGGGGTATACGCGAAAGATCTTATTCAACTCCTCATCGCTGACCCATACAAATCCTGACGCATCCCAGACCGGGCCCTCCGTAAATCCGAAGCCCGTGGCCATCGTCTCCAATTTTGCATCGCGACTTATGAGCCCCCAGAAGGCAAGAGAACTTGCGACGAGTTTAAACGGGCGTCGGGGCGTTGAAGTCTGCGCCCATACATTTTGGGGAACGCAAGAAAAAATTGCGATAACCGAAGCCAGGAAAACGCCGCAACAAGCGATAGCTGCGTGGCGCGCCTTCACCTTATGACACATAATGTTTATTCCAGTTTTTGTCATTCTTCGTCCGAATCGTGCTTTTGGTTGGAAGCTCGTTCTGGAGCCCCGGCTTTGAGCAAGTAACTGACCAGATCATCGATCTCTTTGCTACTCAATTTATCTTCATAATCATTCGGCATGAGCGAGTGGCCGCTATATTCCACTCGTATGATTTTTTCTTTGGAATATGTGTGAAAGCTTCCATCTTCTGTCTGCAGAATCAGAGAAAAGTTATCCTCATTACGAATCAAGCCAGTGAATCGATGTTGATCCTCTGCGACTACCGTTATCGCTTCGGACCTTCGATCCATGGACCGGTCGGGATTCAAAATCGCTGACCGGACACCTTCGACCGAGCGGCCAAAGCCATAGCCGCTAAGGTCACTGCTTAAGAAGCCGCCGCGCCCGTTCACCATGTGGCATTTTGAACACTCTGCCTTGCCGTAGAAAAGATTTTCGCCCAGATCAGGGTCGCCCGGAACTTTTACTGCGACTCCAATCCCTTGCAGACTGCGCAGGTACTGTATAACCGCGTTAATCTTCGGCGCTCCCATATATCCAAATGCCGGCATGGCCGTACCGGGAACTCCATTCTGCACCGCGCGAATCAAATCGGCATCGGCACGTGAAACAACTTCGCGCCGTGTTGCTATGTTCGGGGCACGCTCTCCACCACGGCCGTCGCTCCCATGGCAAGCGCTGCAATTCGCAGCAAAAACTGCCTGGCCGCTTATATTATCCTGAGCCTGCGCATCAACTAATTTGAACACGAAAAGACTGACGAACAACAACGCAGCGCAACAGCTATTTACAACATATTTCCAACTCATATTTCATTCATCATCGAGGTGCGCAGCCCTGGGTAGTCCACTCAACATTGGCGCTGTACAGAACATTTGCGATTCGATCATTACCTTTCGGTATTAAGCAGTATTTCGCGTCGCCGACCACGTCGCCTCGCCGTATTCGCCCATAGCAACCGTGCCGTGCATTGAATCCCCCTGCACCGTTCCGATAAACGTGTAATGAATTTCATTCCAACCAACGGGGAACGCACTCCGGAGCACGATCTGATCGGCATGCACGGTTCCTGTAATATTGCCGCTGTAAATCTCGCCCTGATGAGCGCCCCGCACTTTACCCTCAGACTGCTCAATCAGAAAACGCTGCGTGCCGCGCCCGCGAAGGTAGTCCACCTGGACATCCCAGATGCCGCCAATACTGGCTGGTTCTCCCTGTGGAATTGCAGGCGACGTAAAGCTCTTTGGATGACTCAGTGCGCTGTAGATAGCTTCCGCCACTACCTTGTAATCGTCCGGCATCATCATGTACGGCATGATCGTGATTGAGCTTTGCATCTGATCCGGCCGCTTTCCTTCGGCGCTATCGAACTGAATACGCGGCGTGCCCGTATCGAGAGTTTCGGCAAGTTCTGTGCCGGTAATCTTCAGGACATTCGCATCCCATTTGATTTGCAGCTCTGGCGCGTGGTTCGAGAGATCTTCTGGCATGATGTATTCCGTCGTGACGGAAGGCAGCGGTTTCACCTTCGCCTCAATG
>Ga0207035_1067_pt1 | contig 28240 bp, 19 predicted proteins | sample Alteio_BWMinCont_77_FD_153272 | JGI IMG/M metagenome (GOLD analysis project Ga0207035, IMG submission 153272) | Enriched cells from forest soil in Barre Woods Harvard Forest LTER site, Petersham, Massachusetts, United States -... | ecosystem: Environmental > Terrestrial > Soil > Temperate forest >... | reverse complement strand
GAAAAGGCCATTGCTGAATTACCACCACAAAAACTTTCTGTTTTAAGGGCTTGGTTTGAAAAATTTGACGCTGCCATTTGGGATAAACAAATTGAAGCAGATGCTAAGGCGGGTAAGTTTGATGCTATGGCGGCCCGAGCATTGGATGCCTATAAAAAGGGTAAGTGTAAAGAATTATGAAGCATTTTGCAGCCCCTTCTTTTTGGGATTGCTATCATGAATTTCCTGCATCAATCAAGCAATTAGCCGATAAGAATTATCAATTACTTAAACAAAATCCAAATCATCCATCGCTACATTTCAAGAAAGTTAAAAGATATTGGTCTGTGCGTGTCGGAATGGGACACAGGGCTTTAGGGGTTGAATCTGAAAATGGCGATATTGTATGGTTATGGATTGGCACGCATAGGGAATATGATAAATTGATTGAATAGACTGAGGGTAAATTTGATTAATAAATTGAGTTAAGGTTAGGAAATAATGGTAGAGCAAAGAATGATTCCTGTCGGATATATGGCTAAAATAATAAGGCCTGCGCCTGAAGCGTTAATGGAAGCAGGTGTTAATGATATTTATTCCGTCAGTAATTGCATTTCTGAAGCTTTTACAGATTATATTAAGTTCTGGAAACACAATGGCTATTGGTTTTTTGATTCACCGCAAATTATTCAACAACTGGCCCAAGAACATTCTATTGACTTGACTGAGACAAAGCTTTTTTACTATGAAGTGTATGAATTGGAATTTCATCAAGATACTAAATGGAAACCTTTTAAGCAAGAAGCCTCAGTCGAAACAAATATTTTCAAACTAAATTCAAAAAAATTGGAAGGGTATGATGTTGTTACATTTTTTGCTGGTAATAGTCCTGAATATTCTCCGCTATCATGTAATGGATTAGCAAAAGAAATAAAGGTCAACAGTCATTGTTTATTGTCTTCTTTTGAGGATGCATATCAATTATTGGAGCAGGGTAAATTTACAAATTCTGAGCCTGGGCCATATAGAATATTTTCCGTCTTTTTTTCTGAATGGGTTTAAATATTTAACATCTGAACCGATGAACGAGCATGATTTTTAGCCCATTCTTGAATCATAAGGATGACTAAAAAATTAGTTGTAATTCATTATGATTAATACACTTGCATCAAAAAAGATATTTCTAGAGACCTACGGCTGGCCGTTGGGTGCAGTATTGTACGGCTTTTGTTAAATTTTTAGAAAAGATTTACATTTAAATGCTTTATCAACCAGTCACAACCCCCCGAAAGTGACAAACAGGAGGGGTGTAAGCATGAAAAATACAAGATCAGAAAAAATACAAGATGTCGTCGTTTTTCGGCCACAGGGCAATAAGATGTCCGTGGAAGTTAAGCTAAAAGAGGAAACTGTTTGGTTGAGTTTGATGCAAATAGCTTTTTTGTTTGGAAGAGATAAATCTGTTATTTCCAGACATTTACATAACATATTTAAATCAAAAGAGTTAACAAGAGGTTCAACTGTTGCATTTTTTGCAACAGTTCAAAGTGAAGGTGGTCATTCAGTTGAACGAGAAATCGAACATTTTAATCTGGATGTTATTATTTCAGTTGGCTATCGAGTAAATTCCAAACAAGGAACACAATTTCGCATTTGGGCTACAAATATCTTAAAGCAGCATCTCATCCAAGGCTACACTATTAATGAAAAATGTCTTAAAGAACAATCAGAAAATGTGAAAACGCTTCAACGCACGGTGCAAATGTTAGCGGATTTGAGCCAGCGTAAAGCCTTGACCAGTGACGAAGCAAAAGGGTTATTTGAAGTAATCCGTGATTATAGTTATGGATTAGATGTTCTGGATGACTATGACCATGGCCGCATTGCCATCAAATCAGCCACTGCAAAAGAATCCTATCAATTAACCTATGATGAAGGAATGCGTCTCATTCAAGAAATGCGCCAAAAGTTTGGAGGCAGTAGTTTATTTGGGCACGAAAAGGACGAATCCTTTAAAAGCGCCTTGGGTGCAATTTATCAAACATTCGGCGGTAAAGATCTTTATCCAAGTGTTGAAGAAAAAGCAGCTAATTTGCTTTATTTAGTTGTTAAGAATCATTCATTTTCAGATGGGAATAAGCGCATTGCTGCAGCACTTTTCGTTTGGTTTCTGGACCGTAATAAGATTCTTTATAAAGCCGATGGTAGCAAGCGTATCGCTGATAATGCCCTAGTTGCCATTACGTTAATGATCGCCGAAAGCCAGCCTAAAGAAAAAGACATTATCGTGGCTTTGGTGGTAAACTTGATTAATAAATTGAATTAAGGTTACAGTGGGTGGCACGGTATTCTATAGCTATCGTTTGGTTTATAAAGTTGAACGTACGCATATTTTAATTGTTGCTGTCATACACGATAAGCGATTGTTTAGTTCAATTTCAGAACGTTTTTCATAGAAAATTTTATTGAACCAATTATTATGCAAACGAAATCACATCACTTTTGGAGCATAATCATATTTGTTATTTTTGCTACAACTTTCTTTTTGTCTGCTTGGGCTAAACAGCCTGTCCAGGGAGAACCAGTTGATGGTCTACAAGCCATTATATCCACTTTAGCCACTACGTATGTTATCGGTAATCCTATTAAAATTTCTTGCGCATTGAAGAATATTGGTACTCATTCCTTTCGTATTTTTCCGTGGTTTAAACCGTTACAACCTCCATTGGTTATTATTACAGTGACTGGGCCTTTGAATATTGATATTAAAAAATTGACGGATGAAGAAACCGAGCGCAGGTGGCCTTTAAAAAATATCAATGGTCAGATGGTGACGGCAAAGGTCAAACCAGTTATCCATGGAATATATAAAGACGCAGAACTGATTATTCTGCAACCTGGCAAAACGGTAAGTACAGTAGATGATTTAAAAAATTATTATGATATTAAAAAACCTGGTGAATATGTTGTAAAAGCGGAATATTTTTCTGATAGAGGAACTAAATTGACTTTACCTGATGAGTGGACTGGTACAATTATATCAAATTCAATTAAGATTATTATAACTTTACAGAAAAATTAAGAAAGTCATACTCGTTCATCTAAAAATTTTGACCGTTGACCGAGTACGACTTCTTATAACCCTATGATAAACAGTACATTACAGAAGAAAGTATTCCTCGAAACCTACGGCTGGCCGATGGGTGCAGTATTGTACGGCTTTTGTTGAGTTTTTAAGGAGAATTTACCCATAAAATGGAGTTTTAAGGTTATTTTTGGAAGTTTATTGGCAAGGTGTTATACTATACAAAAAGGGGAGAGATATGCCAGTCATCTCAATGTTTTATGGAATCATTGTTTCGCTTTATTTTTTTGATAACAAAGAGCATAAAGCCCCGCATATACACGCACGGTATCAAGATGAAGAAATAGTTATTTCTATTCCAGATGGCGTTATATTATCTGGAAAATTAACACCAGCTAAGCTCAAGCTTGTTCAGGCGTGGATAGAAATTCACAAAGATGAGTTAATGGCTGATTGGCAATTAGCCGCCAGCGGCCAAGAAGTATTTAAAATCGAACCATTAAAATAATATGAACCCAAGAGTAAAAGACGTTAAGCCAAATCCTGATTACACCGTGACCCTTGTTTTTGACAATGGGGAGCAGAAGGTGTTTGATGTAAAACCCTATTTAGATAAAGGGGTCTTTCAAGAATTGAAAGATTTGAAATTCTTTAATGCTGTACGTCCTTTCTTAGGAAGCATCGAATGGCCTCATGGGCAAGATTTTTGTCCCGACACTCTTTATTTAGATGGCAAACCCGTTGTAAATAACAATTGAGTCGTTATGAAATGTGATTGTGAAAAATATTTAAATCCTATCAGAACTTTTGATGAATTAAATCAGCGGATTAAAGAGTCTTCTGATTTAAAAAAGAATTTAATCGAGATTGCATCTAATCAAAAATGGATGCGTATTCTTCAATGTAAGGTGTGTAAAAGATATTGGGCTATGGAATATCCATTTGCAGAGATGCACGGCGGTGGGCCAGAATGTTTATATTACGTTGAATGTGATGACCCCAAGGAGTGGTTAAATAGTCACGATAATACTTTAATTCATTTAAAAAGTAGGGAAGAAGATTCTACTTTTTTTAATTCCTTAGGGGTGGAGATGGGGCCTGAAAAGTGCGCAAAAGAAGAATGTCTCTCACTACGAATTAAGAACGCAATATTTTGTAGAAGACATCATTTTGAATCAATAAAAAAGAAAGTTTGTCCATTTTAGTAAAGTCGTACTCGTTCATCTAAAACATTTAACCGATGAATGAGTACGGTTTTTTATAACCCTATGATAAACAGCACATTACAGAAGAAAGTATTCCTCGAAACCTACGGCTGTCAGATGAATGAATATGATTCCGAACTCGTCCGTTCGATTCTCAAGAAAGAGAATTATGCGTTTGTGGCTGATGAGTCGGCGGCGGATATTGTGATGCTTAATACCTGCGCTATTCGTGAGCACGCGCATCGGAAGGTTTATGGCAGGGTGCATAGTATTCGTCACACCCGAGGCAAGGACAATCCGGTGATGATCGGAATTTTAGGGTGCATGGCCACTAATTTACGCCAGGATTTGTTGGAAGACCGCAGTTTAAAAATTGATTTTATCGCGGGGCCGGACAGCTACAAGCGCCTGCCGCAATTGATCCATGAGGCATCAGACGAAGGTCAAAAATCCTATGACGTCACCTTATCGGAATTTGAAACATATTCGGATATAAACCCCAGCCGCAAAGAGGGCGTTAATGCCTGGATCGCGGTGATGCGCGGGTGTAATAATTTTTGCACTTTTTGTGTGGTGCCCTATACCCGCGGCCGCGAGCGCAGCCGTTCCCCGGAAAACGTCGTGGATGAAGTGCGCCGCCTGGTAACGGAGGGCTTTAAACAGGTCACCTTGCTTGGCCAAAACGTTAATTCTTACCGCTATGACGATTATGATTTTGCCTACCTGATGGATGAAGTAAGCAAGGTCAACGGCATTGAGCGTATCCGTTTTACCTCACCGCATCCAAAAGATTTCCCCGATCGCTTCTTAGAGTTGATGGCTGTTAATCCTAAAATATGCAAACATATCCACCTGCCTTTACAAGCAGGTAATAATCGTGTCTTGGATATGATGAATAGGACCTATACTAAGGAAGAGTTCTTAAATTTAGTGGATAAAATACGCACCAAAATTCCAAAAGTCGCTTTGACAACAGATATCATTGTAGGCTTTCCCACTGAAACAGATGAAGAATTTGAAGATACACTCAAGCTTGTGGCAAAGGTGCAGTTTGACTCGGCTTTTACCTTTAAATATTCCGAGCGTCAGGGTACTGTTGCTTCTAAAAAATATCCGGACGATGTTCCTGAGGCCATTAAAACCGAACGTATCATGCGCCTCAATGAAATCCAAAAGGAAATCACGTTTAAGAAAAACCAAGAACATATCGGCCAAGAATTCCAAATTTTGATCGAACCCACCCCCAAAGACAAGCCCTCAACGAATACTGTCGGACGGACCGATGGCAACAAGCTTGTTATCCTGCCCCAAAATGGTCATAAAATGGGCGATTTGATAAAGGTAATCATCACCGATGCCACCCCGCACAGCCTCAAAGGAATAATTAAGTAGACACCTACCATAACCTTAATTCGGGTTACGGTGGGTGGCACGGAATTACATTGTAAAAAATATCTGTAACTTTTTCCTCTTGGCTGCGTTTAAAGGTTAGAGAGAGGCGAGAGAAGACGACAGCAGGCGAAAGAAGGCGAATGGAAATACAAGAGCCAAATGACGAAGAGTTGGTCCGCAGGTACTATCAAGCGGACGGGGAGGCGCTGGCAGTGATATTCAAGCGTTATAAAGACAGACTGTTTAATTTTGCCCTGCGCTATGCCGGCAATCGCGCTGATGCCGAAGATGCTGTCAGCCATGCGTTTATGATGGTTTGTGAAAAGAAATATGCCGTCAAACCTGGGGCAAGTTTTAAGACATGGCTTTTTACCGTTGCCCGTAATGTCTGCCTGACAAAAATACGCAGCCGCGGTAAATTTCTTTCTTTACGGTCACCTAAAAATGATCCGGAACATGACCAACCGATCGAGGTTATTGACCCAAAAGCGATGCCCAGAGACCAGCTCAATCAAAAAGAGATCATGGCCATCGTTCAAAAAGCTATACATAAGTTACCTGATGAACAAAAAGAGGCCTTGCTTTTAAGAGAATACCAGGGATTCACATACGAAGAAATTGCACAAATTTTATCATGTTCATTAGATAAGGTGAGAGTCTTGATTTATCGAGCACGGAATCATCTCAAAGATGTGCTTCCGCCTGTATTATTAGAGGAGGGAAGGTAATATGACACACGAAGAAATCAAAATCCTCATATCAGTCTATATCGATGGTGAAACCACCCCATCAGAAAAAAATATTGTTGAAGAACATTTAAAAGAATGTCCTGCCTGCCAAAAGGACGTTCAAATGTACAAGGCCATGTCGTCTTCTCTCTCGAAGTGGTCAGATGAAACCCTCTCTCCGGATGAAGAAATCAAAGTTCAACGTCGTTTTGAACAAAGGAGAGCACCTATGTTTACCAACCGCACAATAATGGCATTAGGAACAACCTTGGCTTTAACTATTATAGTTGGGTCTGTAGTGCAAACGTATGTCAAAAGAGGAATTCAGGGAAGGCTGAAATCAGCTGCAGATAATATTGCAGAACAATATTCTATTGGTAATACTAACCAATTAAAAGCTCCAAACTATGAACAAAGTAAAATTTATCCTAATCAGCTTGCTATGAACGAACATCGATCTTTTTGGGCAAGCGATAATGAAGCAATCAACCAAAAAGCAGCAAAAGTTACAGCACAAGATGAACCCTATAATTTGCAACGTGGCTATACTGCGGATAGAGCTATTTTTTCCGGGACAGCCGGCCTGGATTTTGTTGGAGGTAATGTAATAAGAAAGGATGTTTTAAGGACAGCGGCCATAGATGGTATGGAGAAAAAAGAAGTCGATTCATTCAATGGTACTATTTCAAATATTGCACCCGCGATGCCATCTGAAATTGACCGCAAGATCATTAAAAATGCCGATATAACCCTAAAGGTCCATGATGCTCAAAAGGCACAGACCCAATTAGAAAGTCTTGTCGCCAAATTCAACGGGATCGTCACTAACTTCAATATCAATCAATTAGATGACGGTTCCAGGAAAGGGGTATTGGTATTTAGTGTTTTACCTGATGACTTGGATAATGTTTTAAGGGTAATCAGGACATTGGGCGAGGTCCAGTCTGAAAACCAGCTTGGATCAGATGTTACCAACCAGTTTACTTATTTACAAACCAGGCTCGGCAATTATAAAGCCCTCAGGGAGCGTCTTAAAAAAGTCCTGGCTAAAAACACCAATAATGTTGATAACAATTTAACCCTTGAAGGGGAAATTGCGAGCGCCGAAAGTAATATCAATGCTTTAGAAAGCAATATCAAACAATTGGATGAACAATCGTATAGGGCAACGGTGAGCGTTAATTTCTACGATACCAATAAAACCGTTGTTCCGGAGATTGGTTTTAAAGACAAGATGTTCGCAAACTTTAATAATAAGCTTAAAGACACTGCGCAAACTTGCCTCGAGATAGGCATCAACACCTTCAATGGGATTGTAATCATATTGTCCTTTCTGGTCCCAGTTATCGTATGGTCGTTAATCTTTTGGGGCATTTATCTTATAGTCAGAAAATTCATTAAATAAATTTAGTAAAATTAAGTAGCCACCCACCGTAACCTTAATTAGTTTGGGTTACGGTGGGTGGCTACTTAATTCTCCGGGCCTTTCCACCGAACTTTCCTTGATATATTCCGCGATTAGGTATATATTTATTTATTATGCTAAAGACCCAAATGACAGCGGCACAGCTTTATGAAAAGCTTAAAAATATTAAGCTGGGGGCGTCCGTTTGCCAGTATTCCTTAAAAAAGTGCGAGGAATTAATCCCCATTATCAATGAGATCAATGATCTAAAAGAAGAAAAAAACGCGGTGATCCTGGCGCATTCGTATATCAGCCCGGAAATTATCTATGGGGTCTCAGATTTTGTCGGAGATTCCTATAAATTAAGCCGTGATGCCTTGACTACTAAAGCCCAAACCATTGTCTTTGTGGCGGTGCGGTTTATGGGGGAGACCGCTAAAATCCTCAATCCTGAAAAAGAAGTTTTGATCCCAGCCTCTTTGGACGGCTGTTCCCTGGCAGATTCGATCCAGGCTGATACTGTCAAGGACCTGCGCCGCCAGTATCCGGACTATACCTTTATTTGCTATATCAACACAACCGCCCAGGTCAAGGCCGAATGCGATATCACAGTCACTTCGGCGAATGTGTATAAAGTGGCCAAAGATATTCCCAACGACAAAATTTATTTTCTGCCGGATAAATTCATGGGGCAGAACCTCAAAAATTATATGGAGCGCCAGGGGATTAAAAAAGAAATTCGATTTTATTCCGGCACCTGCTATGTCCATGAAAGTTATGGCATTGATGATATCCTTAAAGTACGGCTTGAGTATCCCGACGCTAAAATTGTCAGCCATCCTGAATGCAATGCTGCCATCGTGGATAATTCCGATTTCGTCGGCAGTACCGAACAAATGTTGTCTTATATGAAGGAAACCAGCTCCAAGCAGTTTTTGATGCTGACCGAATGCGGGCTTTCGGCCCGGCTGCAGTCAGAGTTTCCGGATAAGCAATTGGTCGGCTCTTGCACCATGTGCAAATACATGAAATCAAATACGCTGGAAAACATTTTACGGGTCCTTAAAAATCCTGTGCCTAAGGACAGAGTCATCATCGATGAGCCCACACGCCTGCGGGCCCTAAAAACCATCGAGGCCATGTTCCGGTATGCTTAAAAAAGTTTTGAGCCTCCTCTATCTTGACAAGCTCGTTTTATGTGGTATACATTAGCAAGATACCCTATCAAAGGACTAGAATAATAATCCAGGAAATTGAGTGAGTACATTACGTCAAATATCTTTTTTAATTTTATTCGTTATGGCGGGTATCACCATGACAGGATCTTCATCTGCTGAACCTCTATCCGAGTTAGTAAGAAATAACTTGGATGGCAGCCAGACCTTGATGGGCCATGTGCCCTTGGAGGTAAAGAATTCTAAGGCCACGAAAAAATTTCATGCACTTTCATCTCAATACATGAAGGCCAAGATTATTTTGCCTTTACAGAATACAAATCAATTAAGCGCTTTGCTCAAAGATCTATATGACTCTAAAAGTCCCAATTTCCATCATTTTTTAACTCCTCCTCAGTTTGCCCAGCAATTTGGTTCTTCCACAATCGATTCCAAAGCAATTCAAGACTTCCTTAATAAGCAGGGGATTTCTGTTACAGGCCAATCACCCAACGGCAATGTTCTTGATGTGACAGGTCCTATAGCGGCCTTCGAGCAAGCTTTTGGATTGCATATCAATAATTATCAAAAAACTGACGGCACAACTTTTTTTGCCCCGGATGCGGACCCCACGATTCCTCCTACGCTAGCGGGTAAAATATTAGCCATTGGCGGTTTGGACAATCTCCCTAAATATCATCCTCATTACCATCAAGTCCAGGTAAATACCAGAGCTCAAGCAGCTGTTGGCACAGCAGCCATTGGCACAGGACCAGGGGGATACTTAGCTCCAGGTGATGTGAAGACCGCTTATAATCTTAATTCAATCCCTGCTAACGGGACAGGCCAAAACGTGGCCCTTTTTGAGCTTGATGGGTATTCCAGCTCAGATGTATTGACCTATGACGCACAGTTTGGCATTCCTAATGTGCCTTTGCAGAATGTTCTTATTGATGGGTTTAACGGACTGCCTAGTGGCAGTGGCGGTGAGGTTGAAGTGACCCTTGATATTGAATTGGTATCAGCAATTGCCCCGGGAAGCAAAAATATTTTAGTATACGAAGCCCCCAATACATTCTCAGGTTGGGAAGATGAGTGGACTAGGATCGCTTCAGATAACACGGCAAAGGTCATCAGTTGTTCCTGGGGTTTGCCGGAACAGGATTCCTCGACTTTAAATTTTGACAATGGCATTTTTCAACAAATGGCAGCTCAGGGGCAGGCAGTATTTGTAGCCTCGGGTGATAGCGGTGCTTTTGATGCCGGTGGTAGTTCATTGTCTGTCGATGAACCTGCTGACCAGCCAAACGTAACTGCCGTAGGGATCAGTGCGCTGTCGATCAATACTGATAGGACATATAATAGTGAAAGAGCTTCCTTTTACGGTGGCGGTGGAATAAGCGCGGATTGGACAATACCTTCTTATCAAACCACTGTTGCTTCCCAGGCTGCCAGTGCCGCTTTAGTGTCAACAACTTTGCGTAACATGCCGGATGTTGTGCTGACAGCTGATCCTTCGACTGCATACGCTTTTTATACCAACGGCTCCTGGGGAGGCTGGTGGGGCTCCAGTTTATCAGCGCCTATCTGGGCTTCTTTTATGTCATGCGTTAATCAGTGGATTAGCCAAAATTCCCCTCTTGGTTTTGCAAATCCCTTACTTTATCAGCTTGCGCAAACCAGCAATTATGCCAGTGATTTTCATGATATAATCACAGGAAATAACCAATATTATCCGGCTGAACCTGGTTTTGATGATGCCACGGGCCTTGGATCTTTTAATGGTCTTAATTTATTTAATGATTTGGTTAATCGATTTAGTTCAATACCGCTTGCACCCCTTGATTTTACAGCTTCCGCGGGTAACGCTCAGGTGGTATTGTCATGGAATTCCAGCATAGGAGCTACATCATACAACTTAGAAAGAGCAATTGATAGTAATGGTCCATATACCACAATTGCCCCTTCGTTGACCAATAATAATTATATTGATAATTCGGTGAGCAATGGTATTACCTATTATTATGTGGTTACAGCAGTAAATTCAGCCGGACAAAGCGCAAATTCCACTCAAGCCAGCGCTTCACCTTCAGCTTTACTTCCAACCACTCCCACCGGTCTCCAAGCTTTCGCAAGAAACGCTCAGGTGCTTATGTTATGGAATGCCAGTACGGGAGCTACATCTTATAATATTAAAAGAGCAACTATTAGCGGGGGGCCTTATACAATCATTGGCAGTTCGGTGGATCCTAACTATAATGACAATTCAGTAAGCAATGGCACCACCTATTATTATGTTGTTTCCGCTGTAAATTCTTCAGGGGAAGGTTTGAGCTCCACGCAAGTCAGCGTAACGCCTTTGGCGCCTCCTTTAGCGCCACTTGGTGTTTCCGCAAATGGGTCCAATGATTCAGTGCTTATTGAGTGGAATATTCCTTCGCAAGCCGCATCATTCCTTATTAAAAGATCCACTGTTAGCGGTGGACCTTATGTAGTGGTTGGCACTCAAGTCGTTCCAAATAATTACTTTTATGACAATTCTGTGAGCAATGGCACCACCTATTATTATGTTGTTTCGGCTGTAAATTCATCGGGAGAAGGCCCGAACTCGGCGCAGGTAAGCGCAACGCCTTTGCCTCCGCCTTCAATACCTGTTCTTACTGCTTCCGCGGGAAATGCTCAAGTAGTTTTGTCATGGACTGCCAGTTCGGGAGCTACATTATATATTATTGCAAGATCAACTATTAATAATGGACAATTTAGCCAGATTGCAACTCAGCTAACTAATGCTCCCTATACTGACACCTCGGTAGTCAATGGTACTACTTATTACTATTTAGTTCAGGCGGAAAATGCAGATTCTGATCTTGCAGACTCTAATATTGTCAGCGCAACGCCTATGGCGCCTTTAGCCTCGCCGACCATTATAACCCAACCGGTTAATACAACTGTCACAGCACCGGCAAGAGCGACCTTTACAGTAATAGCAAAAGGTAATCCTTCACCAACCTATCAATGGCAGCAAGAAACTCCAGGAGCCAGCACCTACACAGCCATCTTTGGCGCCATAGGTGCTTCTTATACAACACCAGCGACAACAACTGCAAACAGTGGAACTCAATATGAATGCGTTGTTAGCAATTCTCAAGGGAGTATAACCAGCAATGCGGCAATCTTAACAGTCAATCCTTTGCTGCCGCCTTCAGCACCCGTTGGTTTTCAAGCACAGGGGGGAAATTCTTCAGTATATTTGACATGGGTTTATAATCCTGGACTATCATACAATGTAAAAAAATCAACTGTTAACGGCGGGCCGTACACCACAATTAGTAGTGGAAGTGGCAATTACTACTATGATGTTTCGGTGGGCAATGGTACGACATATTATTATGTTGTTTCAGCTGTAAATTCAGCAGGCGAAGGTCCGAATTCTACTCAAGTTAGTGCCACGCCTTTAGCTCCACCCACTGAACCAATTCTTTCTGCTACCCCAGGCAATGCTCAAGTGACGTTGTCGTGGACTGCCAGTACTGGATTGAATGTTTATTATTTATATAAAAATGATGCTGTTGGAGTGGGTACAAGTGGAGTAAATGGTACCTTAATTTATACTTCTTCATCTAATGCTCCCTATACTGACACTGCGGTTAAAAATGGAACTACCTATAACTATCAGGTAATAGCAGAAAATGCAGATAATGAGGCTGCAGATTCTAACACTGTCAACGTCACACCTCAGACACCGCCGACCATTTCTACTATTACCAATCAGACTATCAATGAAGATGCAGCAACAGGAGCACTGAGTTTCACTGTAGGGGACATGGTAACACCTGCAGGGAACCTTACTTTATCAGCCGCATCCAGTAATTCAGCATTGCTGCCTGTTTCAAATATTGTCTTTGGCGGCAGCGGGGCCAATAGAACAGTGACCATAACGCCAGCTTTAAATCAGACCGGGACAAGCACGGTGACAACTACAGTCACTGATGCCGTTGGATTAACAGCCACGACGAGTTTTACACTAACAGTCAATCCCATTTCACCGGATGGGGCATACATCTTTGCCAGTACAGGCGGAAGCCTGGTGTCCAGTGCTGGGACATGGACATTTGGTACGGCCACTGGTCCCGGCGGGAATGTGATCTTACTCAATGGCGCGCAGGCCGGGAATATCACCGCGTACTTTTTGCTGGTGTATAACAAAGGCCAGGTTTATGCCTATGACACTCAGCGCCAATGGTATCTATGGAACGGAGTTGGTTGGGTTACCCAAAGCGGCGATCCTTATCCGCCAGAGCATATAGTGTCCGTACCAACGAATTTGGCAGCCAATGCCGTGTCTGCTTCGCAGATTAATTTGACTTGGGGCGCCTCAACTGACAGTGCCGGGGGAGTGACTGGATACAAAATATTTCGCAATGGCACACAGGTTGGCACCAGCACAAGCGTGTCTTATTCCGACACCGGGCTTACATCCTCGACGACATATTCATATACAGTTTCCGCATATGATTCTGTGGGAAATAATTCCGCTCAATCAAGCACGGTGAGCGCCCAGACTTTGCCTTTGGTCCCAGTAGATAATTCTTCATGTGTTTCGATTGTGGCACCGGCCAGCGTGACTGCAAATCAAAATTTTTCCGCTACGGTGACCATGCTTAATACCGGCAACACGACTTGGGACCCGGCTACAAATTACCGGCTTGGCTCTCAGGACCCGCGGGATAATTCAACCTGGGGATTGGGCCGGGTCTTTTTAAACAGCCCTGTCACTGCGGGAAATTCCGTGGCCATCACTGTAAACGCAACCGCTCCTGCAACACCCGGGACTTATGCCTTTGATTGGAAAATGCTGCAAGAATCAGTGCAATGGTTTGGTGCCACATGCACCAGCACAATTACGGTCAACTCACCAGTAGCGTCCACCTATGCCATTACCGCCAGCGCGGGAAGCAATGGCACAATAAGTCCTTCCGGAGTAATTACTGTCAACTCAGGGGCGAACCAAACATTTACCGTTACACCTAACGCAGGTTACACAGCCAACTTGACCGTAGACGGCAACACAGTGACCTTGACCAACAACAGCTATACTTTAATCAATGTGATAGCGCCTCATACAGTCACAGCCAGCTTCACGCCAATTCAATCTCCTGGAGATAATTCTTCATGCGTATCGATCGTAGCACCGGCAAGTGTGAATGCAGGTCAAAATTTTTCTGCTACAGTCACCATGCTTAATACCGGGAGCACAGTATGGGATACAGCCGTATATCATCTTGGCTCCCAGGATCCGCGGGACAATATAACCTGGGGATTGGGCCGTGCCGTCTTTAACAACGCTATCAATCCCGGAAGTACAGTGGTCATGACTTTTAGCGCAACTGCTCCTTCAACACCTGGAACTTATTCATTTGATTGGGAAATGGTGCACGAATGGGTGCAATGGTTCGGTCCAAAGTGCACCAGCACAATTACGGTTAATACACCAGTAGCGTCCACCTATGCCATTACCGCCAGCGCAGGCAGTGGTGGTACAATCAGTCCTTCCGGAGTCATTAATGTTAACTCAGGAGCGAACCAGACATTTACTCTCACTCCTAACGAGGGTTACACGGCTAATTTGACCGTGGATGGCAATACAGTGACCCTGACTAATAACAGCTATACTTTAATCAATGTGACAGCGCCTCATACAGTCACAGCCAGCTTCACGCCAATTCAATCTCCTGGAGATAATTCTTCATGCGTATCGATCGTAGCACCGGCCAGCGTGACTGCAAATCAAAGTTTCTCTGCTACAGTCACCATGCTTAATACCGGGAGCACAGTATGGGATACAGCCGTATATCATCTTGGCTCCCAGGATCCGCGGGACAATATAACCTGGGGATTGGGCCGTGCCGTCTTTAACAACGCTATCAATCCCGGAAGTACAGTGGTCATGACTTTTAGCGCAACTGCTCCTTCAACACCTGGAACTTATTCATTTGATTGGGAAATGGTGCACGAATGGGTGCAATGGTTCGGTCCAAAGTGCACCAGCACAATTACGGTTAATACACCAGTAGCGTCCACCTATGCCATTACCGCCAGCGCAGGCAGTGGTGGTACAATCAGTCCTTCCGGAGTCATTAATGTTAACTCAGGAGCGAACCAGACATTTACTCTCACTCCTAACGAGGGTTACACGGCTAATTTGACCGTAGACGGCAATGAGGTATCCTTGACCAATAACACATATACTTTAACCAATGTGACCTCGAATCATACCGTCACAGCCAGCTTCACGCCAATTCAATCTCCTGGAGATAATTCTTCATGTGTCTCGATCGTAGCACCGGCAAGTGTGAATGCAGGTCAAAATTTTTCTGCTACAGTCACCATGCTTAATACCGGGAGCACAGTTTGGGATACAGCCGTATATCATCTTGGCTCCCAGGATCCGCGGGACAACGTAACCTGGGGATTGGGCCGTGTCGTCTTTAACGACGCTGTCAATCCCGGAAGTACAGTGCTCATGACTTTTAGCGCAACTGCTCCTTCAACACCTGGAACTTATTCATTTGATTGGGAAATGGTGCACGAATGGGTGCAATGGTTCGGTCCAAAGTGCACCAGTACAATTACGGTCAACTCAGCGCCAGCATCTAACTAAACTGCGTCAAGTACTTATGTTGATAAATAAATTGCATTTTTGTCTAAAGATGCTACTCTAATTTTAGAATTTTCTTACTTACCCCTTTAATTAACAGGACTGAAATATGAAAAAAATTTATTTTGTTTTGATTTTCGCAGCAATGGCCCTGGTCAGTATTATAATAGTAAAGCCCTCACAAGCATTCCTGATTTTTCCCACTCAAGTCACAAACTGCCAAGATTTGCAAAATATTAACAATAATTTAGCTGGTTTTTATCAATTGACCAATGATATTGACTGTTCCGACACAAAAACATGGAATAATGGTTTTGGTTTTATTCCCATTGGCCTAAACGTGTCCATTGGCACCTCAAGTCCGGATTTTACCGGGACCTTGGATGGTTCCGGCCATTCCATCAATAATTTGTACATTAATGCTTCCAACGTTGGCATAGGGACCAGCAGCCCTGTCTCTATCGGCACAGAATCCCCCTTAGGCATGATCAGCTCTGCTACAGGGGCCACCATCAGAAATTTGAATGTTCAGAATGCTTCCATTCAAGGTGACACCTATGGAAACGCCTCTATTTTAGCCGGGCAATTGACCAATAGTCTGGTGCAAAATGTCCAAGTGCAAGGGTCTATCATTGCCGGCACTTACGCCACTTCGGGCGGTATCACTGCTGTCCTGAACAATAGTCAAATTATTTTATCTTCTGCCAATGTGAATCTTACAGGAGGAATTTATGAAACAGGCGGATTGGCGGGCATTGCCTTGGCAAGCACTATTGACCAAAGTTCCTCTTCAGGGGTCATTAATTCAAATGCCAATACCGGGGGATTGGTCGGCGGCGATAATAGTGACAGTTTAAGCATCAGTAATTCCTATTCAACAGCGTCTATCAATTATAATTGCACCTCCAATCCATTTTTCTTTAATGCCGAAGGTGTCGCAGGCCTGCTTGGCAATGGAGGATTTACAATACCTACCACTATAACTAATTCTTATGCCGCGGATCCGATAACCGTTACAGGCAGCAATTGCGGTCTATACATGTTGGGCGGATTATTAGGGATTTCAACTCCGACCCCTGTCATTACATCTTCTTTATGGGACAGCCAGGTGACTGGTTTGACATCGAGCGAAGGCAGCCCTGATTCCGCCGGCTTGACAACAGCTCAAATGTATCAACAATTAAATTATACCAATTGGGACTTCACTAATATTTGGGTCGGGGACAACCTGCATTATCCGGTATTAAAATGGCAAGAAGAGCCGCAGATTGATCTATGGAGCACCTTTAGCGCTGCTTCCCAAGAGAATTTATTTGAAAATATCAATGTACCCGACAACATTGTTAATTGGGCTGATATCGATTCAGCCAATGTCAATGGTGTCAACTGGACTGATTTGCTGGTTTTAAGTAAACCGTTTGTTTGGAATAATGCACCAGTCACTGTTGACACGATTAATTGGGCCAACTTGACCTCTCTTAGTCAAACAGGCATAAACTGGACTGATGTGGGAATCTTAAACAATGCGGGTATTAATTGGGCTTCTGTTAATCCTCTAGTGCACTCTGGAATAAATTGGGCGGATTGGCTTGTGTCAAGCACATCAGGCATCAATTGGACTGATTTGTCCGTTTTAAGCAATCAGGGAATTAATTGGACCGGCATTGGTTTATTAAATGGCAGTGTCAATTGGACTGATTTAGGAATCATCTCTGGGCAGGGGATTAACTGGGAAAATCTCAATATATTAAGCAATGAAAATTTGAATTGGGATGATCCTGCTGTTTTAAATGAGGCCTCCCTAACGCCTCTTAATTTAAACACCCTAAGGACAATAGGAGTCAAAGCACAACCATCGGCAGTTTCCACCACCTTTGCCGTTACCGCCAGTGCAGGAAGCGGCGGTACGATAAGCCCTTCCGGAACGATCAATGTTAACTCAGGGACAGACCAGGTATTTACTCTCACACCTAACGCGAATTACTTACCCAGCTTAACCGTTGATGGCAATACAGTGGACTTGACCAATAACAGTTATACTTTAAGCAATGTGACAGCACCTCATATTGTCACAGCCAGCTTCACTCAATTTCAATCCCTCGTAGATAATTCTTCATGCGTATCGATTGCAGCACCGGCCAACGTAGATGCCAATCAAAGTTTTTCCGCCACCGTGACCCTGCTTAATAACGGGACCACGGCTTGGGACCCGGCCACTCTTTACCGGCTGGGGTCTCAGGGTCCACAGGATAATATTACCTGGGGAACAGGCCGGGTCTTTTTAAACAGTCCTGTCACTCCCGGCAATACAGTGGCCATCACCGTCAACGCAACAGCTCCTTTAACACCCGGGACGTATGCCTTTGATTGGAAAATGGTGCATGATTTGGTGCAATGGTTCGGCAGCACATGCACCAGTACCATCACAGTCAATCCACCTTCGCCGACATCTGCCACCTTTGCCGTTGTTGCCAGTGCCGGGAGTGGTGGTACAATCAGTCCTCCCGGAACAATCAACGTCAATTCAGGGGCGGACCAGGTATTTACCCTCACACCTGGCGCAGGTTATGTTCCCAGCCTAACCGTTGATGGCAACACAGTGGCCTTGACTAATAACAGCTATACTTTAACCAATGTAACAGCACCTCATAGAGTCACAGCTAACTTCACGCCAATTCAATCTCTCGTAGATAATTCTTCATGCGTATCGATTTCGGCGCCGGCCAATGTAAATGCCAATCAAAGTTTTTCCGCCACCGTGACCTTGCTTAATAACGGGACCACGACTTGGGACCCGGCTGCTCTTTACCGGCTAGGGTCTCAGGGTCCACAGGATAATTCTACCTGGGGAACAGGCCGGGTCTTGTTAAACAGTCCTGTCACTCCCGGCAACACAGTGGCCATCACCTTCAACGCCACCGCTCCTTTGACACCCGGGACCTATGCCTTTGATTGGAAAATGCTGCAAGAAGCAGTGCAATGGTTCGGCAGTACATGCAACGGTTCCATTACGGTCAACCCACCGACGCTAGCTTCCTCCTATGCCGTTATTGTAAGTGCAGGAAGTGGCGGTACGATCAGTCCTTCCGGAACGATTAATGTCAATTCTGGCGCAGACCAGGTATTTACCCTAACGCCTAGTGATGGTTATGTTCCCAGCTTAACCGTGGATGGCAATACAGTGGACTTGACCAATAACAGTTATACTTTAAGCAATGTGACAGCGCCTCATAGAGTCACAGCTAACTTCACGCCAATTCAATCTCTCGTAGATAATTCTTCATGCGTATCAATTACGGCACCGGCCAATGTAGATGCCAATCAAAGTTTTTCCGCCACCGTGACCCTGATTAATAACGGGACCACGGCTTGGGACCCGGCTGCTCTTTATCGGCTGGGGTCTCAGGGTCCACAGGATAATATTACCTGGGGAACAGGCCGGGTCTTGTTAAACAGTCCTGTCACTCCCGGCAACACAGTGGCCATCACCTTCAATGCGACCGCTCCTTTAACACCCGGGACATATGCCTTTGATTGGAAAATGGTGCATGATTTGGTGCAATGGTTCGGTACAACTTGCACCAGTACCATCACGGTCAATCCACCGACGATAGCTTCCTCTTATGCCATTATTGCCAGTGCTGGGAATGGTGGTACGATCAGTCCTTCCGGAACAACTAATGTCAACTCAGGGGCGGACCAGGTATTTACCCTAACGCCTAGTGATGGTTATGTTCCCAGCTTAACCGTTGATGGCAATACAGTGGCCTTGACCAATAACAGCTATACTTTAAGCAATGTGACAGCACCTCATAGAGTCACAGCCAGCTTCTTGCCAATTCAATCTCTCATAGATAATTCTTCATGCGTATCGATTACGGCACCGGCCAGTGTAAATGCCAATCAAAGTTTTTCTGCCACCGTGACCCTGCTTAATAACGGGACCACGGCTTGGGACCCGGCTGCTCTTTACCGGCTGGGGTCTCAGGGTCCACAGGATAATATTACCTGGGGAACAGGCCGGGTCTTGTTAAACAGTCCTGTCACTCCCGGCAATACCGTGGCCATCACCTTCAATGCAACCGCCCCTTCAACACCCGGGACCTATGCCTTTGATTGGAAAATAGTGCATGATTTGGTGCAATGGTTCGGCAGCACATGCACCAGTTCAATAACGGTCAATTAAACGTCAAATAAAAATTGGGACATATCGAATTTTAATTCAATATGTCCCAATTTTTGTCTACTATGTCTCAACAATTCGTTGAAACCCAATATTTCACTTTTGCCCATCCTCCCCATGAGCTTGTTTTAAAAAGCGGCGTCAAATTGGGGCCGGTGACCTTGGGCTTTGAAACTTACGGCAAGCTGAATGCCGATAAGAGCAATGCCATTTTGATTTTCCACGCCTTAACCGGGGACGCCCACGCGGCAGGATGGCATAAAGACGCTAAAAATCCGGGTTGGTGGGACGAAATGATCGGCACGGGCAAAGCTTTTGATACCGATAAATATTTTATTATCTGCGCTAATGTCATAGGCGGATGCAAGGGATCCACGGGGCCGTCATCCATAAATCCAGCCACCGGCAAGCCGTTTGGATTGAATTTTCCGGTCATCACCATTGAAGACATGGTGATTTCCCAGAAATATTTGATCGATCATCTGGGGATCAAAAAATTATTGTCTGCTTCCGGCGGTTCCATGGGGGGCTTGATGGCCCTTGAGTGGTCGGTGCGTTTTCCAGATACGCTCCAGTCGGCCATCCTGATCGCCACCAATTACAAGCACACTGCCCAGCAAATCGCCTTGCATGAAGTGGCCCGCCAAGCCATCATGTCTGATCCAAATTGGAATAAAGGCGATTATTACGGTAAAGAATTGCCCGCGCAGGGGATGTCAGTCTCACGTATGATCGCGCATATAACTTATATGTCCGAACGCTCGATGGAGGAGAAATTCGGCCGTAAGTTGCAGGGCAAGGAAAAAGTCGGCTATGATTTTTCCCATGACTTTGAGGTGGAATCTTATCTTAAATACCGCGGGGCCAGCTTTGTGCAGCGCTTTGATGCCAACAGCTATTTGTATTTGTCCAAGGCACTGGACTATTTTGACCTATCGCAAGACACTGACTTGGTGAGAGTGTTTAAAGACCTTAAAACAAAATTTTTGATTATCACTTTTACGTCCGACTGGCTGTATCCTTCTTACCAGTCCAAAGACATTGTCAAAGCCATGAAGGCCAATGATCTTGATGTATCGTTTATTGAAATCGAGACCAGTTATGGCCATGATTCCTTTTTAGTGGAAATCGACGGCCAGTCAAAACTGGTATCGGATTTTTTAAAAAATGCGTATCGACCATAAATATATTCTGCAAATGATCGAACCCAACAGCCGCGTGCTGGATTTAGGCTGCGGGGACGGGGAGCTTTTGTCATTGCTGATGAAAGAAAAAAATTGCCGCGCCGCAGGCATTGAAATCGATGAGAAGGCCATTTATAAATGCGTGGAGCGGGGGGTGAGCGTTTTTCACGGGGACATTGATTCCGGACTGTCGGACTATTCCGACAAACGCTTTGATTACGTGATCCTCAATGAAAGCTTGCAAGAGGTTTTGAGCCCCGAAAAAGTGATTGCCGAGGCCTTGCGGGTGGGCAAAAAAGCCATTGTCGGGATCCCTAATTTTTGTAATTTAAACGCGCGCCTGCAGATTTTCTTCTTGGGCCGCGTGCCGGTCACCCAGAGCTTGCCTTATAAATGGTATAATACCCCGAATTTACGTTTTCTTAGCATCAAAGACTTTCGCGACTTTTGCAAGGATCGCTCCATTACCATTGAAAGGGAATGCGCCCTTGGCGATAAAGGTGAAATTGCCTTTGCCCACAATCTTCTTTCCGACATTGCCATTTTTCTGATTCACAAATAATCCCCAAAATTATTCATTTCCTGCTTGTTTTTCTCCCGATTTAACTCAAAATATGCTTATGACTCTTTCGAAAACCGTCTATCTTTTGATTCTTTTGATATTTTCTTCAATCCCCATTGCCCAAGCAGCGAGCGAACGTGATCTGATTATCCAAAAAGAAATGGACTCTGTAAGTGCACAAGTACAAATTGTTAACAAACAAATGGACCAAGTGCAAGGCGTTATTACCCCTCAGAATCTTACCCCGCAAGATGTCCAAACTGAGTCTCCTCAAATAATTCGTAAAAAACCTAAATGGATATATGAAATTGCCCCTGAAGTTTCTTCCATCAGGTATCATGAACATGCATTGATGAAAGAAACTGGGGTGATGTTCGGTTCTAGTGGTAGTTTTACTTACCGCCCTTCAGTTGGAGATGAACTATATTCGAAACTCACTGATATGTACCGCTTTGAAGGTATGTTTACTTACGGTAAGGTCGATTACAAAGGCGGCATTCAACACAGCAACGGCAGCATTACCCCTGAAAGGCACAATGGAATCGACGATTACATGGTGGAAATAAGAGGTCTTATCGGAAAGGACTTTAATTTTAATAATCAATCGACGCTGCTGACACCCTATTACGGGGGAGGATACCGGTCTTTGTTTGACACTTTTTATGAGAATAAGCCATTTGGTTATAATCGACGCATTCAATATCTATATTTTCCCACAGGAGTCGAAGTGGTGACTCAACTTCATGATGGATGGTCGATAGGGGCTGATGCGGAATACGATTTTTTTATACGCGGTTTCGTGAATAGTTATTTAGGAGAAATTGGTTATGGGGACATACAAAACACCCAAAAAGGCGGTTACGGGCTAAGGGGCTCCATCAAATTGATTAAAAATTCCGACCGTTATAATTTATACTTAGAGCCTTTTTTCCGATATTGGAACATTCATGCTTCACGCATTGATGAAAGTACCCCATTTACTATTGCCGGCCAACAATTTGTTTTACTTGGACAAGAACCTCACAACACTTCATTGGAAATAGGCACAAAGGTCGGGATCGAATTTTAACCAAGTTTTTTATGCGACCCGTCGCAGAACGGCTTGTTGGCGCTGGTTTTGCAACCGCACCAGGCAATTTCTTTTTCTTCGGTGATTTCCACGAACAAAGGCCGCATACCGGTGGGCCCATGAGAGCCATCGCAAAATGGCTGGCTTTTCGACTCGCCGCAGCTGCACCATACATAACGCCCGGGTTTGACGTTCATGACAAAAGGATGGTTGTTTTTGCTCATTGATTGATGGTGCTAACAGGGTTTGATGAAACCGCATTAACGGGCTGGCCCAAACTCTGGATTTGGCCGATAAATAGACATTGGCTGATATGATTGTCATAGATATAGACCCGGCCGTTGCTCTGGTCAAAAAATCCCACGCGATCATTACTGATGACAAAGGGTATAATACCCGTAAAGTTTTTATCCTGGGCCTTGCTTTGCTTGGTTGTGCCTAAGCAAAAACTTAATGCCCCAATGACGATGACCAAAAATAATGTAATTTTATTCATGATATTCTCCCGGTTGATGTTATAATTTAATCTTTATTTTAACAAATTTATGGTTATTTGATGAAGAAATATGATTTTATAATCATCGGCTCAGGCATCATCGGCTTGACAATAGCGCACGCTATCAAAGGCCGTAAAGCCCAAGCCCGCATTTTAATTTTGGACAAAGAACCGGGCGAGGCCAGGCATGCTTCCGGCCGCAACAGCGGTATATTGCATTCGGGTTTTTATTATACCGCTGATAGCCTAAAGGCCAAATTTACCGTTGATGGGTCTCGGGCCATGATGGCCTATGTCAAAGCCAGGGGATTAAAATTTAATCAATGCGGCAAATTAGTGGTGGCCCAAAATGAGCATGAGTTGAGGCAATTGGAGGAACTTTTACGCCGCGGCAAGCAAAACGGCTCCAATGTCCGTCTGATTGATGAAAGCGAAGCTTTTGATATTGATCCCAATGTGAAAACTTTCAAACGTGCACTGTATGCACCGGAGACTGCCAGCATCGATCCTAAAGAAGTTTGTGGGGCTCTTAAAGAAGATTTGCTTAAAATGGGTGTCGAGTTTTCTTACAATACGAAATATTTAAGCCGCACAAAAAATGTTGTCCAAACCAATCAAGGTGATTTTGAAGGTACCAAAATCATCAATTGCGCTGGGCTTTATGCTGATCGTGTGGCCCGGGATTTTGGCTTTGGATTAAAATACACCATGATCCCTTTCAAAGGACTCTATTTAAAATACACCAAAAATAAAAGTGATGTCAAAATCAACATTTATCCGGTGCCAAATTTAAAAAACCCCTTTTTAGGTGTTCATTTTACCAAGACCGTGGAGGGAGACATTAAAATCGGGCCCACGGCCATCCCTGCCCTTTGGCGGGAGAATTATGAAGGTAAGGACGGTTTTTCGTTGGATGAAATGGCTGAAGTCCTGTTTTATGAATCTAAATTATATTTGACCAATGCTTTTAATTTCCGTTCCCTGGCCCATGAAGAAATGCGCAAATACAACAAAAAACATTTCATTGCCTTGGCCCAATCCATGGTCAAATACATTGACCCGCAAGGTTTCACTGAATTCACCCGGCCCGGTATCAGGGCACAGCTCCTGGACAAACAATCGCTTAGTCTGGTCCAGGATTTTGTGGTAGAAGGTGACGATCAAAGCATCCATGTCCTCAACGCCGTTTCCCCGGCCTTCACCTGCGCCTTCCCGTTTTCTCAATATGTGGTAAATTCCTACGTCATTTAATAATGGTAATTTTGTTCACCTTACCCGAAACTTGTTTTTCATCAAAGATGTGTTATATTTAAAAGATATTCCCCCTCTTTTTTACAAAGAGCGGGTTAGGGGAGTTCCAAACTATCAACCAAAAATAAAATAATGTTCAAACGCCTAATCTCGTCACTCATTTGCCTTACCTTCAGCTTTAGCAATCTACAATATGCTCACGCGCAAGAATTTAGCATCAACCAACTTCCTGTGCCCGGAACAATGGTAGGTGAGTCTGCACCATTTTCTCCCTTGGCTTTAAAAGGTATAGTCGTCAATCCCCAAAAGCCCCTTGAATTTCAATTCATCGTTGATACCGGCAATTCTGATGTCATCTCGACATCCACTGTCATTCCGGCGAAAGCCGGAATCTTAAATCAAGAACAACTTAAAATCGAATCCACCCGCCTCATCAAATATTTCCTCGCAGGCCTCACCATCCCTGAAGGCGATTTATGGGTCAATTTAAGCCCTTATGAAAAAAATAGGATGGTTCCAGAGGCATTAGGGCAAACAGAACTAGGACGCGACTTATTAGCCCAGGATTATATTCTTAAACAACTAACCGCTTCACTCATATATCCGGAGAAAGATTTAGGTAAAAAATTCTGGAGCAGGGTCTACGCAAAAGCCCAACAACAATTCGGCACAACCAATGTCCTAGTTAATACCTTTAATAAGGTATGGATCCTTCCTGACCAGGCACAGGTATTTGAGAATAAAAATGCCGCCTACGTGACCAAGGCCACATTAAAAGTCATGTTAGATGAAGATTATCTCGCATTAAACAAACACCAAGGCCAACCAGGGGACATGTTCATGTCAGAATTACAAAGAACGTGTCCCCAAGCCGGCTGCCAAGCAAGTAAACCTTTGAATGTGAAAGCACCCCAGGGAAACAACGGTACGCATTCCATCGCAAGCCAAATCATCAGTCAAATCATCATCCCCGAAATCACAAAAGAAGTCAACACCGGCAAAAACTTCGCTCCATTACGTCAAATCTACCAAGCCCTCATCTTAGCCAAATGGTACAAAGAAACCATCCAAAACGCTCTCTTAGATGCCCTTTACACTAATAAGAACAAACTCTCCGGCGTCAATCTCAAAGATCCAACAATCAAAGAACAAATTTACGAGCGATATCTTAAGGCCTACAAAAGGGGGGCGTTCAACTATATCAAGGAAGACCCAACACCAGAAGGCCAAGTTATGCCGAGAAAATATTTTTCAGGAGGGACGTATTTTGGAAATTATCAGGTAGCGACAGATGGCTCTCAAGCCATGATCAGCGCAGGTGTAAGAGGAGCATTGTTGGCATTGACTATTTCGCTATCTGCACAAAACAACACTCCATACCAGATCTCTTCGCTACAGCCAAAACAAAATACTATGATCAATCAAATGCCCCTTTTGGTGAGCATGGAAGCAGTGCAAGAGGCTAAAGTTATGAAACCAGATAAAGCGATGTTAGATTCTTTGGCTGCTAATTCAACTTTAATAATTATCGGATTAGGAACAGCTTTAGCATTTTTGTTTAAATTTAGGATGAATAGGCGTTTGAAACTTGTTGAAGTCTTGAGAAATCCTGATCAAACATTTGTTTTTAACTATATTAAAAACAAAGCTGGAAGATATCCCTATTGGCTTTTGAGTGACGTAAAGAACTTTATTATAGATATTAAAAATGATCCATTTTATCAAAATCCTATAGGAGAAAGGTATTTATCCGAAATGTGGGGAATACCAACTTATTTTGACCCAAGGCTAAATGCAGGTCTTGTTAAGGCAATGGCTGAATTTTGTCAAACCAGAGATGAAGTGATAGAAACAATGGATTTTATTTTGGAATTGGATAGTCAACATAAAGATGATTTTATGCAAACTGCGATTGTTTGGGCTCGAAATCGATCATTGACAAGAATGGCCATTGAGAATTCCCAAAAACCGCGGATATCAAAACAAACTTTGTCGATGACTTTAAGAGAAAGGTTATCAGTATTTAAAGGAGATAAAGATAAAAAAGATGCGGCGATGGAGACAGGAGTGAACGAAAAGCTTTTAGCTTTAGAGCACCATGTGAATAATGGGGGTGTTTTAAGCCTAAATGATATAATTGCGCTTGGGAAAATGAGAAACGCAGTGCAACGTGAATTAAGATCCAATAAATCTCTCTCTAATGCGCGAATTGCACAACTCAATGGGTACCTTGAAAGAATTAATAAATTGATTAGGGGCACGACATTACCGCCAACGATAACAAAAACAGCTGCTGCTGAGCAGGTCAGGATTGTCCAAGAAGATGAACTTGGCGCCCTTACAGGAATTTGGCAGGCCGTGAATTTAATAACTGCTTTTTATGCTCCCTCTATAAAAAGTGACTATGGTTTGTTCGTACAAAGGTATAAACATGGTTACGCCCTTAAATTGAGTAGATTTGTTCAAAAGAAACCCATTATCATCTTTATTACCAATACCGAGGCCGGAGCAAAAAAAGTCAATGCAATATTAAGGAACCAGGCCACAGAATTAAGAGAGGGGTTAGAAGGAATTTTATTAACTACGGAGGGTGACGCAGATTCAAGGGAAGCCAAGGCCGGTGAATTTTTGGTGGAAGCAATCAAGAAAATCGTAATCGCCGCAAAGATCAGACCTTCTCAAGTTTCAAGTACGTCTTCAGCCAGCCCGGCGATGAGCACGTATATTTCAGTTCAAAATGGTTTATTTAAAGGATTGCCGGATGCTAAGGTTCCACCTAAGCAAGATACGGCAATGCAAGCCCCTGATGCAGACAGAATTACTAATGAAGTGATGGAACAATTAGGCAAGCTAATGGTTTTTTCTAAAGATGCGTTGACCGCGGCCGTAAGTGACATTTTGCCTGAATCACCTAATATGATTGGTCCTAAAGAAATTGCTCAAGTAACGCCAGAAAAAATCAGTTCCACATCTGAAGCAAATTTCTCCATTGTCCTTAGTCCAGATGTAACAAAGAGGTATGCTCCTAAGAATATTACAGGTTATGCCAACAGGTTATTAAAGATTGCGTATGGTCAAATTCCGATACCTTCGGACTTTTTTTATATAAAAATTGACATGAACCATGAATATTTTTGCATGGAAAAAAATCCTGTTATTTTAAAAATTGATAGACAAGCGCATAGGCCATTAACAGAGGAGCAAATGTTCGGCGATATTAAGAGGGGATTGCTGGCTGGGGCTACTGGCAACAGTAATGGTTTGATTTCAGCAATAGCAGTCCTGATGATGGATAAAGAAAGTCTCCGTAAATTATTGAAGATGTTCAACACAGATGGTGATGCTTTAAAAGACATTGAACAAATGAAAAAGATGGCCGAGTTAACAGTTAAGAATTATGTAAGGCTGGGAAAAGAAGTTTGGCTCGAGAATTTAGTTGTGTTTATTATATTGGTAGATTCTCAGAGATTGGACCATTTTAATCTATGGCCCATTGCTAAAACTAAAGGTCAAATATCCCAGGAAATCTTAGGTATACTTTCTTCCCTTATTAAATATTCAGAATATCGTATCCGTGTGGATTCAAGGATCATGAACTTAGAACCCGAAACATGGCGTATTATAAAAGCTTTGGAAAAATACAAGTCTTTTTCAACAGAGAATTTCTCTGAGAATTTAAACAGGGCACTTAATGCAGCCAATTCCAATGCGGCGATGATTTTAAATGATAAGCTATCTAAAGCCTCTGTAGCAGAAAATGGCGGTATCGACCTTAACCAAATCAAAGTCAAACGCAATGGTAAGACAGTCAACGTCCAATTCGACCCAGCCCAGCTTAATGCTTTAGAACAAGGAGGGTTTGAAGGCTTTACTCCGGTCATTACAGGTT
>Ga0207035_1065_pt1 | contig 28415 bp, 28 predicted proteins | sample Alteio_BWMinCont_77_FD_153272 | JGI IMG/M metagenome (GOLD analysis project Ga0207035, IMG submission 153272) | Enriched cells from forest soil in Barre Woods Harvard Forest LTER site, Petersham, Massachusetts, United States -... | ecosystem: Environmental > Terrestrial > Soil > Temperate forest >... | reverse complement strand
CAATAAGATACAATTGAACCATTCGCAATAAGCGTACCGCATCCCTGCTTGACCAAGGAGGGTTATATCTAGGACTGGCAGAATAATAAAATAAAATATGTGGCAGAAGTTTCATGATATCTTCCTGTGTCCATTCATTCATGGAGCTTAAGGCAACATTTTTTACAAAATTCTTCGCTTCACTTTTAAAACCAGAATCTTGCTGGGCATTTTCGACAAACCTGAAAAAAGGATCGCTTCGTAATAGATCACGTAAGGCTGTGGCTTGTTTAAGAACATCCGCAGAAATTCCTTCAACTTGTATAGCCGGCAATTGGCCATAAAAAGAAACATTAGAGATCAAATCTTTCTCCCAAGTTAAAGGCTGTGTTTGTGCATGCACCACTTTGGGTGTAGAAAATCCCAACGACGCAGCCATAACAGCAGATAGACCCAAATGTTGTAAACTCTTAGTAAGCATCGCTTCATCAGACGTCCGGACGGCCAGTACGGCGAAATCAAAATCATTTGATATTGAGGCTTTATCAGTTGGAGAAAGTTGTGCGGGATCAATGGTTAACTGTGCCAAATCAGTAAACCCACCAGAAAAATATTTGCGTGGCAAGGTTTCTTGTGTCACTGGATCAATATCTTCCTTGACAAAATTAAACACGCCCTTCTTGTAAGCTTTCAAATATTGATGATAAATCGCTTCATTGGTAGCGGCATCATTCTGGTCTATGCCTTTGACAGTGCTTTTGTTGGCATATACTTGATTGAGCAAGGCCTGCTTTAAATTGCGCTTGAACCATACGGCCAAAATCTGGGCGTAAAATATCTGGCGCAAGGTGGCAAAATTTTTGCCTTCGTTGATTTCTTTTTCGATTTCGGGGAGAATTAATTCACGGACGATTTGAGAACCGAGAGTATGTGCTTTAGATAGTAGCGAAGCGTCGTTTGTTTGTTTGTTTGTTTGTTTGTTTAGTGCAAGATAATCTTCTTCTAACATGACCTTTAGATGGCCATTAACGATATAAGCTGTTTGGCCGTGTTCGTAGATTCCGGCTCTTTGGGGAATTATCCATACCTTATTAAAGGTATTGACCGGGATTTGTGTAGTTCCATACATTTCTTTGGCTTTACTGTAAACCTTCTTCCAAAACGTCTTGCCTAAGGTATTCTGCGGATATATTAGTGAAGCGGTCAACTGCTTAAGCATATAATCCTGGGCCAATAAATCGCGGCCCATGGCTGTTTGACCCAAGGACACAGGGACCATCCGGTCTTTTTCATAAGGCGAAAGATTGACCCAAATATCTTTATCCGGTAAGGTCAAGGCAGCGAAAAAATACTTGATCATCCGGTCGGATTCATCTTTTAAAACTTCCTTGGATAATTTAGATTGCCCCGGGTCCACAATAAAATCGAATAAAAATGGATTGTCTTGATGCACTGTCAGGCCTTTGATCAAAGCCGGCTCAAAGCTGGGGCTGATTGAGACCATGGTGCCGGGAGCAGGCAGGTCCAGGACAGTCTGGGCATAAAGTTTTTGGGGTGGAATTATTAGAGAAGAGATAAAACTAACGGTGATCCAAAGACAAAGTAAGCGGTATAGAAACATAGTTTCCTCTTTTGTTTTTGTGATTTTTTTAAATTCGAATAAAAAGACCGATTGAATGTATGGATGATGACAGGAAAGCGCTAACTTGTTAAGGATACCATTTCTAAAACAAAAAAGCAAATTTTGTGCCTCTTCATAAATCTTCATAATATTATGCAGAATAAATAGTTATGAAAATTATAAAATTATTTTATAAACAAAATAAAAATTCTTAATCAACTACTTCAAAATTTTGATGGATTTGCCTATGTTGATGCCTTCGGGGGTGGTGAGGTAAATAACATTTACTTTACTTTTTGCGGCGATTTTATTGGGCATGAGGGCTTTTGCATCCACGTCCCAAAAGGTGGTGGTGGAGGTCACTAAAATATGGATGGTCTTTCCCGCGGCATCCTTTACGACAATTTCGGATTTTGTGCCTTTGGCCGGGTCTGCCCAAGATACTGACTTGATCACTCCACCCCAAATGGAATGAGTTAGTGCAGCTATCGGCGCGGCCAAGGCGGTATCTTCGGCAAAAGCACAACTCCCCCTATCCCCCTCTTTATAAAAAAGAGGGGGAAAAATAATTCCTAAAATGCATAAAATCAAAACTACATTTAGCATTATTGACCTTTCGATGTCTATTAAGTTTAGATGCCTTTAGGTTAGATTGCCATTAAAATTAAATTAAAAATGTATAACCTTAATCCCCCCTCCCTGACCCTCCCCGCAGGGGGGAGGGAACTCTATCTATTTCTGTTTTATGGGAAGGGAAATGGTAAAAATGGTGCCTTGAGGCACATTGGGCCTGGCAGAAATTTTCCCTCCATGCGCCATGGCAATGGATTGGGCAATGCTTAAGCCCAAACCAAATCCGACGCTGCTGCGGGACTTGTCAACCCTGTAAAAACGGTCAAAGATGTGGGGCAATTCACTTTTAGGGATGCCGATGCCGGTGTCGGTGATATCAATGTCCGCGGATTCTTTCTGCTGACGAAGATCAATGGAAATCTTCCCTCCGGGCGGCGTGTATTTGATGGCATTGTCCAAAATATTAAGAAACAATCTCTTGAGCTGGTTTTTGTCAGCAAGAATTTCCACCGAATGGGCGCTGTTTAATTGCAAGGTTATATTTTTTTGATCGGCCAATACCTGGATAACATCCACAGCATCCTTGAGTAATAAATTTAGGTCCAAGGGCCCCGCTTGGAGTATGGTGGTTTTTGCATCAAAACGCGCCAAGGTCAAAAGATTTTCAACAATGCCTGCCAGGTGATTGACTTCCTCAAGGCTGCTGTGCAAGGCATTTTCATATTCTTGGGTGGATCGGATCTTCTTTAAGGTGACCTCCAGCTCGCCTTTCAACACGGACAATGGGGTCTTAAGCTCATGGGATATGTCCTCCATAAATTGCCGCTGGGACGTGAAGGCCTCGTCAAGTCGCGTGATCATTTCATTAAAAGTCTTAGCCAAGGACTCTATTTCATCCTTGGTGCCCGGGATTTGCAGACGGAGTTTCAAGTTTTCCGCCGTGATCTGATGGATGGTTTCAATCATTTGATCAACGGGCCGAAGCGTCATCTGGACTAGAAAAATACCGCTTAATCCCGTCAAAATGGCTGTCAACGGCAGCAGAAACAGCAGGGAAAAACGCAGATTTCGAAACACCGCGTGCAGCTGTGACAAGGGACTCGCCACCTGCACCACATAAGCAAGCCTTTTATTTTCCATGACCGGCGTCGTGTAAATCCTAAATGAAGAAGGCCTGTCGCTGACATCCAGATAGGCGTTCTCAAAATGATCGGCGCCTTTTTTGACATTGTAAAAAATACGCGGATTAAGGTGCTCGAAGGGGATGTTCCTGGAAGAAGCAATCGGGCTGCCATGCGCATCAAAAATACGGACAATGATGTTGATCAAATCCGGGTCGTTGATTTTCTCTCCGACCCAGCGCCGGGCGATCTTGATAAAATTAATGTTGTCTTCCTTGGTAAAATGGGCCTTGGAAATGCCTTCGGCGATCTCCATCCTCTCCGCTTCCCAATAGGTCTCGATGGACTGTTCGATGCCTTTGGCGCGGGAACGCAAGACATCGTCCGTGTCGTCGGAAATTTTCAGGTAAAGGTTATGATACAGCACCGTCCCAAAAACAAAGAGGGCCAAGGACAGGATAAGCATGTGCCATAGGACGATTTTAAAACGGATGGAGGCAAGCAGCATGTTTTACTTTTTCAGGAGATAGCCTTTGCCGCGCACGGTGTGGATCATCTTGGTCTCAAAGCCGCTGTCGATTTTATTGCGCAGGTAATTGATATAGACATCGATGACATTGGTGAAGGTGTCGAAATTAATGTCCCATACGTGCTCGGATATCATCGTGCGGGTGACGATGTTGCCGGCATTGCGCATCAAATACTCCAACAGCGCATATTCCTTGACGGTCAGATCAATCTCCTGATCTTTCCGGGTGACTTTATGGGTCAATATGTCCATGACCAAATCATCCACTTTCAACTGTGTTTGCACGCGGCTGTCTTTTTTGCGCAATACCACGCGCAAGCGCGCCAGCAATTCTTCAAACGCAAAAGGCTTAGGCAAATAATCATCCGCCCCGGAATCCAGGCCCTTGACCTTGTCTTTGACCGTGTCCTTGGCGGTCAGCATGATAATGGGCGTTTGATTGCCTTCTTTGCGCAACGCCCGGCATAGCGCCAATCCATCCATCTTGGGCAGCATCAAATCCAGGATGATGGCGTCATATTCATTAGAACTTAATAAAAAATGACCCTCTTCACCATCATTGGCAACATCAACGGCGTAGCCTTCTTCTTTAAGGCCGCGCTTGATGAATTGGGCTATTTTGGCTTCGTCTTCGATGACTAAGATGCGCATGGGTTTAGACCATCTTGATTAATTGTTGGATGAGTTTTTCTATCCCCTCGCTGATTTCGCTGATGCGGGCATCGAGCATGTAACAGGGGGTTGTGACGATTTTATTGTCTTGGTCAATGACAATGCTGCGGGCATCGGCATTGACGGTCTTGGCCCCTGATTTTTGAAAAATCGCGTTGATTTTTTCATCTTTGCCGAAGGTCACGCTCACATTTTTCAACACATGGGCAATGATCACCGGTGATATGCACAAGGCGCCGATGGGTTTGCCTGCCTTGTGCATGGCACGCACACAGGATTCCACTTGCGGCAAGACGGTCATTTTAGCACCATCAACGGCAAAAGTGCAAAGATTATATGCCACCCCGCTGCCTCCGGGCATGACCAAAATATCGAAATCTTCTTGGACGAAATCAGACAAGGGCTTTATTTTACTGCGCGCGATGCGGGCGGCTTCAAGAAGGACATTGCGCTTTTGGGGCATTTCTTCGTTGGTCAAAAAATTAAGCACGCGGGCCTGCGGCACGTCAGGGGCAAAGCACTGGTATTGATGGCCCGCCCGGTCGATGCCCAAAAGCGTCAAGACGGATTCATGGATCTCCGCGCCGTCTTTGTTGCCGCAGCCGGCGAGGACCACAGCAAAACGTAGGGATTTTGTGGTCATAAATTACTCCCTCCAAAAATATAACGCGGCGGTCAGGGCGATGCCGATGGCAAAAGCCAATATGGCATTAAAAACAAAGTACGGATAAATCATCAATGCAATGCCAATAATAATCGGGCGTATCTTTTTTTCTTTCCAACCATATCCGAAGGTGCACATGCCGATAATACCGAAAAGAAAATTGGCAATCCACCAACCCCAATTGATTCCACCCCCGCTGTTAATATTACCGACAGCATTGGACAGACCATAAGCACCTAAGACTGCATTTAAAGTTTGGGTGTCAGGCATTGGTTTTACCCCTATCCGTTAATTATATTGCATGAATTAAAGTGACACAATACTTAATTCCAAACGAATTAAGTATTGTGTCACTTTAATTATAAAAAAGTTCGGACATTAAGGTAGAGTCTGCGGCAGATTTAATTTCAATGATCTCGGGCACCAAACCATCGATGTGGATTTTTTCCAAATCTTGCTGGCTGACGGGCAACGGCACGCCCTTGCCGTCACGTTTGATTTGTAAATTCAAATTGGCGGAGTTTAAATCGATACCGCCCAACGGCGTTTTACCAGCTTCTACAAAACCACCCGCATCCATCGCCGCGTCAAAATCTGCCTTCGTTTCCTGAATAGCAATTCGCTCCAAGATTTCCGGAGTCCTTTGCTCAGGTGATAATCCTTTAGCTATATTCACTGCACGCCATTTCCAATACAACTGAAAGTCATCAACAAGCGCATCCTCTCTTCCCGTGATAGGCACATATTTACCATTAGGGCCGGCCACCACGAAAATAACATTTTGCCCTTCAAGCTTCTTTTTGATTTCCTTAAGATCAAAACGTGATTTTATTACTCCACTTTTAAATAAATATTTAAATTCCCCATGTTTCCATAAATCCTCTGAAAATCTGTTAGCATACACATACAATTTACCTAATTCTTCTCTAATACGGACCCTATTGTATTTTGTTTTAATATACGGATTTTTTTCAGATCCAGCCATTAAAACCAATGGTTCTGCCCCTCCTCGCGCGTCTTTATGTAATTTTTTCAATTCAATAAGCTTTTCATCAACCGCATCAGTAAGGTTCAACTTAAATCCTTTCCCTTGAATCAATCCAATGCCTACTTCTACATTATCCTGTCTCATCGCCATCTTCATATCATCAATCATTGATAGAGATGGATATTCCCGTTTATTGATGAAAACTGCGATTGCAGAAACTTTCGAATCAAAGGTTTGCCCATTCAGTGATTCTCTTATCTCTTTTAAAATATCCTCTGGCGTAAATGTGTCCTTATCAACAAAATGAATGCCTGAAAGAAAAACCACCTTGCTCTTATTCCCTACTTTAAAAATAACCTTAGATGACCCAGAAGGCATATCCTTAATCGAATTAGGCTCTTTGGCAACAATATCAGACCATGAAACTTGCTTTGTTCCCCCCGTTTTCATCGCGGCGTCAAGCGTCAATTCCACGCCATTCCAGGCCCCAATCACTTTAATATCAGATCCTGGCCAAGCATCTTGTATCTCTTGCCATTTGTCCATCATTCTATGAAAATATTCATCAATGCCTACCCACTTCTCTTCACTTGAATCAACGACCTCTAATTTAACATCTTTCCTTTTCGGGTACTTAAATTTCAATCTGCTTATTAATTGGTCCAGGGTTTCTTTTGAATCTATCCTTATTTCTGTGTTTTCAATCTTTCCAATAACAACGACTTTCCGACGTCTTTCTGTTTTAGATTCTTGCTTTTGTAATTGCTTCCATAATGTAAGCATTTTTTCAAGATACACATCGTGTTCTTCTTCACGACGCGTTAGCACTGTCACATAATAACCTTTTCTCTCTTCCGCTTCTTTATTATTATTATACTGAAGCAACATGTCATGTTTAACCGTTGCAGGTAATTCTTTAGTCGGTATCGTTTCAAATTTCACGGTTAATTCCAATTCATTGGAATACCTCAGTGTCCCGCCGGGCACCAATGTCTCCTCTGTCACAATATGAACTTCGGCATCAAAATAATTAATTGAATCGGTGATGTCAAGTTCTTGCCCGGGAGTGACTTGATACTGATCACCATTGACATCGACCCATTGCCCGCTAAATGATTCCGGGATCGACAAAAAAATTCTTTTGGCCGCATCTACCACTGCAAAAGAATACCTAAAATATTGCTTGGAAGCTGCCAGGCGGATGCGCCGGTCATCTATTGTGAGCCGTCCATTGTCATCACGGTACATCCATTCTGGACTCGTCATCACATGGACTTGCTCCGTTTTGGCCGCCTCAGCGGTCATCGCAGGGCTTGCGGCCGGAGCAACAGCCCCTATTTCTTTCGCAGTCACGTCAACAACATCAATATTAGAAAATTTTGGAGCTTCATTTGCGATTGATGCAGGATCTGATGTTATATGAACAATTTCTTTATCAAGAGTTTTTTGAGCCAGATCATAACCTTCTCCCCCACCCGAAAAATACTTCCTTGGGATCGTTTCATTCGTGTACCTATCCACGTCTTCTCTGATGAAATTAAAAACACCTTTCTTATAGGCTTTTAAATATTGTTGATAAATTTGTTCATTGTTTTTAGGGTCTTGGTCAACGCCTCTGACCTTGGCTTTATTGGCGTAAATCTTGTTTAATAAGGACTCCTTTAGCGCACGTTTATACCAGGTTGCCAAAAGCATCCCGCTATATACCTGCCTTAAGGGGGCAAAATTCTTGGCCGTATTGACTTCTTTTTCAAGGGCGGGAAGGATGATTTCTTTTACGATTTGGGAGGCAATCGTGTGGGATTTATTTTGTAGGGATTGCTTCGCTTCGCTCGCAATGACACTAAGTTTTTGCAATGCCAAATAATCTTCTTCCAACATCACCCTTAAATGGTTCTTTAAAACATAAGCAGTATTGCCTTTTTCATAGATTAGCGCGTTGTCAGGCAGGATCCATACCTTATTAAAGGTATTTACCGGGATATTGGTTGTTGCGAATTGCTGTTGCGCTTGCGTATAGACCTTCTCCCAGAATTTCTTCCCCAAGTTGTCTCGCGGGTATATTAGGGAAGCGGTCATTTGCTTTAACATATAATCTTGGGCCAAGAGATCACGGCCCATTTCGGTCTTGCCGAAATCATCCTTAATAATACGGTCTTTTTCATAAGGCGAAAGGTTCACCCATTGATCATCATCAGGAATGGCTAATGAGGCCATGAAATATTTAGCTAATTTGGTGTATTCTTCTCTTTTTTGGGCATCGGTCAGCTTTTCGTCGCCTTTATAAACAATAAAGTCGAATTTAAGGGCGTTTTCCGGATGGATGACTATTCCTTTCAAATAGGCAGGGGTAAATTCCGGGCTTAGATGCACCATCATGCCGGGCGCAGGCAAATGAAACTCTCCCGCCTTGGCGATTGGCAAAGGACCCCCCATATTAACCAAAAAAACAAAAATTAATCCAAGGGCTAAAATAGCCCTCAAATTTATTTTTTTTCTCATATAGACCAAGGATATACTATTTTTTTGATTTCAGCAACTTTTTGTGAGGAACACGCCCCCCTGCCCCTATAAAAAAGAGAGGGATTTATAGCCATTTACAAAAGGCAAAGGTGCAGATGGTTTTGGCGTCCATGAGTTTTCCCTGGGCCAACAGCCGGCGGACCTTTGGCCTTGTCATAGGCATAATTTTGATAACTTCATATTCTTCCGGCTGGGCATGGGTCATGGTCAGTTGCTCGGCTTTGAAGATGTGGATGACTTCCGTGGAATAACCGGGCACCGGATAAATGGAGCCTAATTTAGTCAATTTTTTGGCTTTTAGGCCGGTCTCTTCCAGCAATTCCCGCCGGGCGCAGGCGGCCGCGGATTCATGGGGATCAAGCGTACCGGCAGGCAATTCATAAATATACTTTTTAAGGGCCGGGCGGAATTGGCGCATCATGACCACTGTATCCTTGTTTAAAAACGGGGCCACGATAACGGCACCAGGATGATTAATATAGGTAATGCGGATGGTCCTGCCATTAGGCAATTTAATAGGATAGTGTTGTCTAATATCTAATTTTCGCCGTGCCATATCTTAAGCCACCGGGATTGTTTGGGCCATGCTGGGACGCTTAGAAAATTCTTCAAACCATTGGGACAAAGCACCTCGAACTTTTAAATGAGGCAGACGAAAATGGACATAGCCAATGGCTGATGCTACGGCCACAGGGGCCAAATTAAATTTTTTGAGTTTGGGCAAATTTTTCTCGATATACCCATAAGCGGAATTGATGTTTTTTTCCAAAGTGGCGGTAAATTCCTTATGAAAATCTTGGGGGTGGCGGACTTTTTCCATATACAAATTAATGGCCGTAGTCATTAAGTCATCGGCAAAAGCTTCCCATTTTAAGACCTCGAAGCGCTCGCTCGCCTCACGGGGAATCATGATGGCCCCTTCATTAAGGCCGTCCAAATACTGGCAGATGACCGGGCTGTCAAAGACCGTCGTGCCATCATCCAAGACCAAGGTCGGCACCTTTCCCAAAGGATTGGCATCCAAAAGCCGTTGAGACTTATTTTGCAAGTCTTCATCCACCAAATCCAGCGGGATATTTTTTTCCAGGGCAACGGCCCTGACCTTGCGGGCATAGGGTGAACGTTTAGTGTATAATAATTTCATGGTCACTTTCCTTTCCATCCCAATGAATGGAACAAATCCGGTGAGGATTTCAAGTAACGGTCCTGTTTGATCTCTTTTAGCCACAGGTCCTTGATTTGGGGGTATTTTTCGATACGGGCATCTCCCCATTGCTGGCCTCGAAACATCGGCATGATGTCCCAATTAGAATTGATGTAACAAAAAGCTTCCACATTCCGGTCTTTGATAAATTGGAATACATGGTTAAACCAGTCGATTTTGCCCCGAAGGGTATACATGCCCTGTGGGGTTGACTCACAAATCATAAAAGGTTTCCCGCGCTCCCGGGCCAATTCCAAAAAATTTGAGGCAGTCGTGACCTGGGCGGTTGAGAATATAGAAACACCAAACCAGTCCACATAGTCATTGCCTGGATACCAATCCATCCATTGCTGGTCAGGATTATCTACGCAATAGGAATGCCAAACAAACGCTGCATTACGCACCCCTTCTTTGCGCAAATAATCAACCACATAGCGGAAAGCCTGCTGATATTCTTGGGGGTCATAATTATTCGAAGGATAGTCGAACTCATAACCAATACGCAGGTAAACCGGCCGTTTGGCCTTTTTGATCCATTGGGCCAATGCTTTCAAATTAGCATCATATTTTCCGTCAATAGTGTTACCGAGCCCACCAACCATGTATAGGCCAACTTGGATGACGGCATTTGGATAAGAACGTAAAAGGGCCTTACCATCTTGTGGACCAGACCCATATTCGGTTGACCCACCCAATCCCTTGAGCTCTTGGATCGAAGTGTAGAACATGGTCCCGCCGGGAATATTGCGCGTAGTCCTGACATATCGGGCAATGGTGTCGCGGTCCTGGCCGACCAATAAAAGAGTTTTCCCCGATGGGGGCGCAAATGAGTTTGAATCAGCAATGGCCGGGTAAGAAGCCAATATCAGCAAAAACAAAATGATGTTTCGGAAAATCATGTGATTAGTTTACATCTTTTTTTAGAAAAATATAAAAAATTATTTTTTGAATTTACCATAAAATTTTATGCCAGCGGCGCGTAAACGTTCATAGACATAGGAAGGATGAAACAAAGCTGAAATTAAAAGCGCCACCAGTATACCGAAAGAAACCTCCAAAAAACGGTAAAATGCCGTTGACCATGAAGAATCAGATCCTCCGGTAAGCATGACAACGGCAACGGTCACTGCGGCTATGCGATAACTTTCCAACAATTTTAAAAGCGCGCAGATCATAACAACCAGTGCGACCCCCGCACCAAACACCCAAATATGATACCCCCAAAGGGCTAAAAATGAGCCGCCAACCAAGGCCCCGGCCAAGGTGCCGACGATCCGCATCCAGGAAGCGCTGATGGTCGCCTTGGCATCGGCTTGCATGACAACGATCGAACTCATCACCGCCCAAATGCCCTGGGGCAGTTTGAACCATTCTGTGATATACAGGCAGCTGACCGCGGTAACAGAGGTAATAATCGCCTGCTTGATGATTGGTCTCATATTTATGCTATTATCCCTGAATTCAAAAATTACGGTGAAAATTTTTTCTGCAGTTGGTTTAAGAAAGGCATGGATGTGAGCGGCGTGATTTTGATGATGACAGGCACAAAACCTTTGATGTTCTTTAATTTTTCCATGTCCTGGAACTTTAAAGGCAGAGGCACGCCACGGCCGTCGCGTTTGATCTGCAGGTCCATGTTGGCGGAGTTTAAGTCAATACCGCCGGGATTAAAAGGATTAGCCAATGCCGCTTGATCAACTTTATCATCATGGGATTTCATCGCCGCGTCGGTTGTGCCCAATCCACGGTCCACCACCATTGCTTGATTTATCTTCATTGCTAAAGTTTTCAACTTAATTTCTGCTGTCTGAAGATCACTAGGAGAAATATATCTTCTAACCGATTCTAAAACTGCACGCGCTCCTTCTATATCAGATTTTTCTATTCTGTCCTGAAATTTCGTCCCCCAACCACTTGCCGCCACTTCGCGTCTCTTTTTTGCCTCTGCCTTAGGTTTAGCGTTATCTAACTGAACTTGAGCTGCATATCTTTTAGGATCAGTGACCGGTACTTCCTTCTGCAGAATTGATTCTGCCGCCTCTATATCTAATTCATTTAAAGCTTGCATAAATCGTTGTGTCCATTGTTGATTTGCTGTCATCATCGCTGGGCTTGCGGCTGCTTTTTCTGCCACAATGTGTATCCAATAGTCCTCTGTCTGTGGCTCCATTTCAAGATGGATGTACTGAAAACCTGCTTGCTTAAAAGATCTTCCAACAATGGTGTCTTTAAACATTGTGTCTAAATCTTCTTCTGACTTTTTATCCAAATCACCTTCTATCATTGAGTATTGAGTAATAAATTGTCTCAAATCAACCAAATTATACGCTCGGGTAAGATAACGTATTGCAACATTTGGCGTTAACATGTGATTTATTATTGACTCTGTGTTTTTGGTCGAAATTATTTTTTTTGATTCACTTCTATTTAGCATCATTTCATCATAGCTTCCTGTTGGTTGATTTTTTCCTTGTGCTATAATTTTTTCAGCTATTTGAATTAGTGTTGGATCATTTGCTAACTTATCCGCTTTGATTTTTGATCCAATTGGCACAATTGCATTAATCCGTTTTAAAATAGCCGTTAATATGCCCTGATTGCGGTCATCTTGTCTGAATATAATTATCGAATTTAATGTTATAAAAATTCCTTTTTCAAATCTAAAAATAATCCGTCCAATCCTAATTTCATTCTTAATAATATTAAAATCAACGGAGTTACTAGGAATATCTGTTTGATCTCCATAGGAAATTTCATATCTGATGCCATTAGTCTTGCCATCTATAACAAAGCCAACCAAAAGTTTTTTCAATTCTTCTGCATTTATTGTTGCATTTGGTTTTGAAGTATCCAATGACGAAATTAAATTTACATTAGCTTCATCTATCTGGCCATTGATCATGGCTTGATCAAAATTTCTTGCCCCTGCCATGGCTGCGGGATCTGCCGATAGAGTTTTATCATTTTCAACCGCTAATGCCTTGTCTAAACTTGACCCTTGTGCCGGATCAGCTGCGGCATACCCGCCTGAAAAATATTTTCGGGGGATGATTGCGTTGGTGTTTGGGTCCACGTCTTCTTTGATATAGTTAAATACGCCTTTTTTAAAGGCATGTAAATATTGTTCGTATATTTTTTGGTTGGAACTGGTATCTGGCTGATTGACGCCTTTGACCTTGGCTTTGTCCACATACACTTGGCCAAGCAGGCTTTCTTTGAGCGCTTTCTTATACCAAGTGGCCAAGATCAGGGCTTCGTTGATTTGGCGTAATAAGGCAAAGTTTTTGCCTTCGTTGACTTCTTTTTCCAGGGCGGGAAGGACGATTTCGCGGATGATTTGGGAACCGAGGGTGTGGGTGTCATTTGGCGTACGGTTAGCTCCCTGGGGTGCTTTCATATTCAGCCCTAGTTCGCTTGGCAACGTGCTTGGGGACACGTTCTGTTGTTCTGATTGGAACATGTCCCCTGGTTGGCGTTGGTGTTTATTTAATGCTAGATAATCTTCTTCCAGCATGACCTTCATTTTGCTATGGACGATAAGGACGGTGTTTTCGTGTTCATACACCGTGGCTTCGTTGGGGATGATCCAGACTTTGTTAAAGGTATTGACCGGTATATTGGTTGTGCCAAATTTTTGTTGGGCCTCTTCATATATCCTTTTCCAAAATTTTTTGCCGAATTCGTCTTCTGGGTAGATCAAGGACGCTGTGATTTGCTTAAGCATATAATCTTGACTTAAAAGGTCGCGGCCCATTTCGGTTTGGGCAAAGTCCCCTGGAATGATCCTTTGCTTTTCATATGGGGACAAATTCACCCATAGGTCCTTTTCCGGGATGGTCAAGGACGCCAAGAAGTATTTGATGAGCTTTTTATACTCTTGCTGCTTCTGGCCCTGATTCAAGGGGTTTTCGCCTTTATGAATCAAAAAATCCATCGCAAGAGGATTTTCAGGATGGATGACAATGCCCTTTAAGATAGGCGGCTGGAAATCTGGGCTTAGACCAATGCGGGCACCTGCCTTTGGTAATACAAGCTGCGCTTGGGCTTGCGGAAATGGCCCAAACGTATTGGCCAAAAAGACAAAAAGGATAAATATATGGATTTTAGGCATTCGAGGCATATTAGTGGAAGTATATACTATAGATTAACTAAAGACAAATTTTTGTTGTGTATCCGGTTTATCCGACCGTGAGTCGGTTTTATAATTAATAGATTGACATGATATGGGGAATAATTAAGATATCTATTTATGGCAGACAAGGAGCTTATTTTAGAATCGATTTTTGAGGCCATCGACGATATCAATGACACCTTGCCTTCTGAGGGAAAAATCAGCAAAGACCCGCAAGTGGTACTCTATGGCCCCCAAGGGATTATCGACTCCCTGACCTTGACTCTGTTGATTGTCGCTATTGAACAAAAAATTGAGCAAAAATTGCATGCCTCAATCTCGCTGGTTGACCAGACAACCGCTTCCCAAGACAATGCATTTCAAAATATTAATACCCTACAAGACCATATTGAACAGCTGATGAAATAGGTGCTTATTGCAGTTGAAGCGAGCGGATCATTTCATCCACGAATGGGGCGTCCTTCGCGTATTTGTTCATGTCCCCCAGAAAAGTCAAGATATAGGCCTGATTGCTGCTCAGGACCCAAGCATTGACCATTTTTAAATGTTCGGGTTGGGGTGCTTCAAAAGACATCTTACGGCCCTCACGCCAACCCCATTTAAGCGGTTTGTCCTCGACTATATTAATATTTTGTCCAAACACGGCTGTCATCTGCGTTTTGATCCTGACACTGAAAGCCGCCAAGGTAAAAATGTCATCGGGCACCGGCTGGACGGTCACGTTGAAATTCTCTTGCACCGTATCTAAAGCAGTGTCTTTGGGCCGCAGGAAGGCCACCGCCGCATTCGCCTGCGGATGAATGACCACCTTCCAAGTTTTGGGATATTTGATGGAGAATTTATATTGGTCATCATGGTAGGTGCTAAACTGCAATTTAAAATACAAGAGCCATCCTAAAGCGGCCAAGAGAAGCAAGGCGGCCGTGGATGCGATGCTGATGAGTATCTTTTTCTTAAAAGAAGCTTTCATCCCCCCTCCCTGACCCTCCCCTCAAGGGGGAGGGAAATAATTGTAAAATTTTGAGGGAATTAATTATAAAATTTTTTTCCCTGACTCTTTAATTCGAGAATATACCCGCAGGGCTTGAAGCGGCCGTCTTTAAATCGGGCTTCCAATTTTTCCAATCCTTCCACAAGCTCATTGATGCCGATCGAATCCGCATAGCGCAATAGCCCGCCTCGAAACGGCGGAAATCCTGTGCCCATGATCATGCCGATATCTACAGTATCAGGTCCATCAACCACCTTTTCCTGCAAGATCATGGCTGCTTCGTTGATCATGATATAGATCATCCGGTCGATCGCTTCTTTTTCCCCAATTGTACCCCCTGTCTTGACAAGGGTCTGCACTTCAGGGTTGACCACACGTTCCTTGCCGTGAATGTAAAATCCTTTACCGGATTTTTTTCCTAAAAGTTTTAAAGGAAGCACATCATCAAAGATCTTTGAGGGTTTAAAACGAGGACCTAACCCGGACTCCAAAATATGCAGCACCTTGACCCCCACGTCCAAGCCAACCTCGTCGGACAAGGTAAAAGGGCCCATGGGTAGGCCAAAATTGGTGGCGAAGCAGTCAATGGCTGTAATAGACCCGCCTTCACCTAAAAGACGTCCTGCCTCATTGATATACCCTAATAAAATACGGTTCACCAAAAAACCGGGCGCGTCTTTGACGATCACCGGTGTCTTGCCTAATTTCTTGGCGAATTCCAGGGTGGAAACCAAGGTCTGCTGAGAGGTAAATTCAGTGGTGATGATTTCAATCAAGGGCATGCGATGCACCGGATTAAAAAAATGAAAGCCAATCACCCTCGATGGGTCCTTGGAAGCGCGGGCCATTTCCGTCACTGATAATGAGGACGTATTTGAGGCTAAAATGGCTTTGGAAGACAGCACCTGGCTCACTTCGGCAAAGACTTTTTTCTTAACATCCATGTTCTCCACCACGGCCTCAATAGCAATGTCCGCGTCAGCAAAACCGCTGTAATCCACAGTCCCTGAAATCATCGCCATTTTGGCCGCCACTTCATTAGGCCTTGCCCGTTTTCTTTTCATCGCCTGGGCATAAACATCATAGGCGGCTTTAAGGCCCTTGGCAATGGCGTCTTGATTGATGTCTTTAAGCCGTGCCCATATGCCGCGGTCACTGAGCAGCTGGGCAATGCCGCCGCCCATAATACCGGCACCTATCACTGCTCCCTTGGCAATGGGCATGGGTTTGACGTCTTCAGCGCCGGGAATGGTCAATTTCTTATACTTTTCGGACAAATAAAATACCTTCACCAAATTTTTGGATATCGGCGTGATGGCCAATTGGGCAAAAGCGCTGGATTCTATGTCCAAAGCCTGCTCCCGCGGCAAATACAGGGTCTTTCGTATCACCTCCACTGCTTTTAAAGGAGACGGATAAAAACCTTTGGTCGCTTTCATTACGGACTTTATCGTTTCCTTATATACAACCATCTGCCCCAGAGGGTTTTTTTCCAAAAACGCCTGGAAGCCTTTGAAGGCCTTTGGCTTAAAAATCCGTTTTTTAGGTTCAACGGCAATTTCCTCGATGAATTCGCGCACACGCTCGGAAAGACCTACCGAAGGATAAAGCCGGTCAGCCAAACCGCATTTGAAAGCCGCTGAAGAATTGATGGGACTTGCGGATACAATCATTTTCAATCCCTGCTGCAGCCCCAGCAGGCGCGGCAGACGATAGGTACCGCCAAAACCCGGAACAAAACCCAGATTGACTTCCGGAAGGCCGATGCGCAGCCGGTCATTAAAAGTCATCACCCTGTAACGACAAGCCAGGGCCAATTCGCAGCCGCCGCCTAAAGCAACGCCATCAATCACAGCCACCGTCGGAAAAGGAAGATCTTCTATCTTGTCCATGACCCGCTGGCCGGCCTGGGCCTTGGCCTTGCCGTCTTTTTCTTCAACAATATTCTCGATCTCCTTGATATCGGCACCGGCGATAAAAATGTCCTTCTTGGCGCTTTGGATGATCAAGGCCTTAAGGTTTTTGCCTTTAAGGCCGTCCAAAATTTTATCCAGCGCCATCAAGGTGGCAGAGTTTAAAACATTGACCTTGGATTCCGGCTGGTCAAAGGTGAGAGTACCAATATTGGATTCTTCTTTATAGAATACAGACATTTTTTATCCCCTTTCTAAAACCACTGCCGCTCCCTGTCCGCCGCCGATGCACAAAGACACTATGCCCACATTGAGATTTTCGCGGTTTAAATGTTTGAGCATGGTCAAAATCAATCTTGCCCCCGTGGTCCCCACCGGATGGCCCAAGGCAACGGCACCGCCATGGACATTTAACTTCGCGGGATCAATCGTGCCGGTATAGCCTTCATAGCCGAATTCTTTGGCAAATTTTTCCGACGCTAAAGCACGCTCGCAAGCCAAGACCTGGGCGGCAAAAGCTTCGTTGATTTCAATGGCCTGCATATCGGAAAGTTTCATGCCGGCTTTCTTTAATGCCTTGGGTATGGCATGCGCCGGGCCAATGCCCATGCGTTTAGGCTCAACTCCGGCAAATGCAAAACTGCGTACATACCCCAAAGGTTTCATGCCCAATTCTTTGGCGCGTGATTCGCTGACAACTAAAATCGCGCAAGCACCGTCGGTAATCTGGCTGGAATTACCCGCGGTCACGGTGCCCGTGCCTCTTTCAAAAAACGGTTTTAATTTGGCCAGCGCTTCGATGGTCTGGCCTTCGCGCGGGCCGTTATCATCTACCACCGCTTCTTTATATTTTGGCCCGGGAATCACAGGCACTATTTCTTCCCTTAAAATTGAGCGTGCGGCGATGGCTTTTTGATGGCTGGCCAATGAAAATTCATCTTGCTCTCGACGGGTGATCCCAAATTCCTTGACCAATACCTCGGCTGTCTGCCCCATGTTCAGGCCGCAAAAAGGATCGGTGAGGCCCAGCTGCAAGCCGATTTTCGGCATCAAAAAATGGTGGGGCCGTATTTTGGCAAAACCTTGCAATTTTGCAGGCAGGGTCTTGGCACGGGAAATTTCAGTCAAGATTTCCTGGTATTCTTTAGAAACGAAAAAAGGGATATTGCTCATGGATTCGGTGCCGCCGGTCAAATAGCAGCTGCCTTCCCCGGCCTTGATTTTGATGGCAGCCTGGACCACGGCTTCGATGCCCGAGGCGCAATTGCGATGCACCGTAAAAGCAGGTGTTGTTTTGGGGACACCGGCCAGCAAGGCAATGACGCGGGCGATATTGGCCGCGTCCGCCGGCTGTCCGACGCACCCGAAAATCACTTCATCGATGAGCTTGACATCCAATCCCATGCGCTCGATCAATTCGCGCGCCGCGATGCGCCCTAATTCTTGGGCGCTTAGATAATTGAAATTCGCCCCCATTTTGGAAAACGGAGTGCGTATACCGTTGACAATGGCTATTCTATCCATGCTGTTCCTCCTCTAAACCGGTCATTCTCTAGTGTACTTGTCATTCCGGCGAAAGCCGGAATCTTGTGACAATGTTGATAAAGATCCCGGCTTTCGCCGGGATGACATGCTAAATATCATCTCTAAATCGTCGGTCTAATGTCTAATATTCGTTTTTCCTTATTTGCCGTTTCCAGCTCCAAGCGCTTGACCATCTCATCCAAAGGGATAAATTTGATTTCATTGGGCGAAACTTCCGTGGCCCCGGTCAATTTATCCTTGATCAATTGAGTCAGAGCGCTTTGATTGGCCCCTGCCTGGGGCGTGACATACACCACCAGCTCATCGACTTCATAAGGATCATTTTTATGTTTGCGGATTTCCAGCTGCCATTCATCTACTTTGGGAATGTCGTTTAGAACCTCGGTAAAATGGCTGAAATTAACCAGGGTGCCTTTGACCTTGGAGAGATTGATGTCTTTATTATCGGACAAACGCGTGATGTTCGAGGATAAACGTAGGGTCTGCCGCCCGCAATAAGGGCAAGGCCCGTGGGCGATGCCGCCTTTGACAAAATCCCCGGTGCGGTAACGCAGCATCACGCTGGCCCGTGAATCCAGGCTGGTATAGACGATTTCGCCATCGTCGCCGTCATTCTTGACCTCACCGGTGTCCGGGTCAATGATCTCAAATATTTCTTTGTCCGGATAAAGATGATAGCCGCTGGACAAATGCTCCTTTGCCGGGCATTCAGCCCAGGCCGTGCGCGCCTCGGTAAACCCATAGGTGCCGAAAATCAAAACATCCCTGGCACCCTGGGCGCTTAACATTTCTGATAATTTTTGTTTATACGCACATGTGACCTTGGCCGCCCCCAGCACGATTTTCTTTAAAAAGGAAAGGTCATGCCCTTTTTCCTGGGCGAAGCGTACCAGATGGTAAATGTAGCTTGGCACACCAAGGATAGCCGTTGGCTTTATCCTCAACAAGGCCGTTAAATTGCCTTCGGTCCCCATGACTTTCCCCCCGCCGGTGGAAAGCGCGAAAACACCCGCCTCAATGGCCCCGAAAAAAGTCTGCCAAAAAGCCAGGTGCGGGGCAAAGGGAAAAAGATTCATGATCCGCTCATCGCCCTTAATGTCAAAAAGCCCGACCATGCGGCTGCCGGAAACATTTAAATTATCCAGGTCATAGCGGCTGTACATAAAAGGCACCGGCGCATTGGTCGTCCCCGTGGTAAAGGTCATGAATATCGGGCGGTATTCTTTGGTCAAATCTTCTTCTAATCGTTGATCTTTTGCAAAGGCCTTTGCCGCCATCGCCAACAGCCGTGTTTTGGGCCAATACCGGCTGATCTTTTCTTTGTCCGGCTGCAGGATGAAATCCTTGAATTTTTGCGGATTGTCTTTATCAATCAGATCGGATTTGCTGATCAAGGGTATACGCTTTAAATCTTCCTTGGTGCGGATTTGCCTGGGGTCAATTTTCTTTTCATTAAAAAGCTTGGCGTAATAAGGGCTGAAGGGATAAACGTGGGTATTGATAAAAGAATATAGGCGTTGATTTTGTAAATCCTTGATCTGACTATAAGTTAAAGATGTTATGCTTCTCCATGGATCCATTCTTTATAGTGTAATATATCGATCGGAAGGCCGCCAGCGAAATCGAATTAAAGTGCCACACAACTTAATTCTAAATGAATTAAGTTGTGTGGCACTTTAATTCAACAAGATGATCAACTAACTCTCAAGGAGAATTATTGGGCCGCGTTAGCTGGAGCTGCTGCATTATCGGCATTCATTGCTGAGTTATCGCTGTTCATCATAGCGCTGTTGTCGGTGGCGTTAGCATCCTGGGCTTTCACTGTCCCTTGGGCCAACATTAAACCTGCTGCGCCGAATACCAGGGCAGCCGCAACTACTAATTTCTTGTTCATGACTTCTCCTCCTTGATTTTGATAAGAATTTATTTCTTACCGTTGTTGATAGTGATTGTACCTGCGAAAATTTTTTCGTCAGTAGGCATATATACTGTAACAAAATTTAAAAATTTTTCCATTAAAATTTTCTAATATTTTATTTAACCAACAAACGCGCCCTTTTCTCGTCGATGCATGCCATCAGTTCTTCAAAAGATTTTTCAAACGCCGCCAATCCATCCTCAAGTAATTGATGGCAGACCATGCCCACATCAATCCCTAAAAGACGCAATTGCTCAATGGTCCGTTGGGCTAAGGCCACATCCCCTGGCATGGCCTTGCCACTCGCCCCATGGTCTAAAACAGCTTCCAGGGTCTTATCAGGCACCGTGTTGACCGTGTCAGCAGCCATCAATTCCGTGACATATTTGGTATCGTTGTATTGAGGGTCCTTGGTCCCAGTCGAGGCCCACAGGACACGCTGCGCATTGGCGCCTTGATGCTTTAAGGCCTTAAATTCCGCGGCGTCAAAACTCTTGCGGAATTTATGGTAAATAATTTCGCAGTTGCAAACGGCTGTCTTGCCCCTTAAGGCCCTCAGGGCCGAGGTGGCTTTTTCATCAGCAGCGCTCGCCGCCTTTTCATCCAATTTCTTGTCAACGCTGGTATCAAGGCGGCTGACGAAAATGGAGGCCACGGAATGGACTTGTTTTAAGTCCCCGCCATTTTTGGCCAATTGATTTAATCCTTTCAAATAAGCCCAGACCACCTGTTGGTACTGCTCCGCAGAAAAAATCAAGGTGACATTGACATTGACGCCTAGGGTAATCAGGCCTTCCACCACGGCCAGGCCGTTTTTGGTGGCCGGCACCTTTATCATCACATTGGGCCGCTTAAGCTTTTGCCACAAACGCAGGCCTTCTTTTAGTTGTGAGTTGATTTCATTGCCTAATTGGGGGTTGATTTCCAAACTGACATAGCCATCCAGGCCCTTGGTGCTTTCATAAACGCCCCGGAAGAGATCTGCCGCGTCCTGCACGTCCTTGATGGTTAATTCATCATAAATTTCAAAGGTGGATTTGCCCATTTCCGCCAATTGATGGATTTGGGCATCGTAATCACTGCCGGCACTGATGGCTTGTTTAAAAATGGTGGGGTTGGAAGTCTGACCGCGCAGACCCTGGCCTATGAGTAATTTTAACCTACCGCCGGTGATCATGGAGCGGCTGATATTGTCGATCCATAAACTTTGGCCTTGCTCGGCAATTTCATGCAATTTTGTTTTAGTCATATTACTTCTCCAAATGTCATTGCGAGGAACGCAGTGACGAAGCAATCTTTTTTCTACTAATAACTTTTTTGACTGCTTCGATAATATTAATATCCTTAAGACCATAGTGCGCCATTAATTGCGCAGGACTGCCGCTTTCACCAAAGGTATCCTTGACCCCCACCATTTCCAAAGGACAAGGGAAATGCTGTCCCAAGACCTCAGCCACCGCGGAACCTAAGCCCCCAGCCAATTGATGCTCTTCAGCAGTAACGATGGCATTGGTTTCTTTGGCAGAGTTGATGATCCCTTCAACATCAATAGGTTTGATCGTGTGCATATTCACGACCCTTAAATCAATGCCCTCTGGTATTAACTTTTCAGCCGCAGACAATGCTTCCGAAACCATGACCCCGCAAGCAATGACCGTGGCGTGTATCCCCGGACGTAAAATATTTGCTTTTCCTATCACAAAAGCATCCTCTTGTTTAGTAATGACGGGAAAGGGCGCTCTGGAGGTGCGCATATAGACAGGACCGATGGTATTGGTAATGGCGCGGGTGGCTTTTTTAGCTTCGATATAGTCCGCCGGACAAATGACCTTCATATGAGGCAAGACGCGCATGATAGCAAAATCTTCCAGGCATTGGGCGCTGGCCCCGTCTTCTCCGACGGTGACCCCGCCGTGAGAACAGACAATCTTCACATTACGGTTGTTGTAACAGACATCCATGCGGATCATGTCATAGGCACGGTTGGTCAAAAACACCGCAAATGAAGTGGCAAAGGGCACAAAGCCCTGGGTGCTCAAACCCGCGGCTGTGCCTATCACATCTGCTTCAGCGATGCCTAAATTAAAAAACCGCTTAGGAAATTCTTTTTTAAAATATTCCGCGCGGGTGGCATCTTCCAAATCACCGGAAATCACCACCATATCAGGATTGATTTTGCCCAAAGCAACCAGTTCTTCGCCGAAACCGTCTCTGGTGGGGACAGGTTTGATCTCCATTTATTTTAACTCCGCCAAGGCCTGGGCCAACTGCTCTTTATTCGGCGCCTTTCCGTGCCAAGCGCTTTTGCCTTCCATAAAAGAGACGCCTTTGCCTTTAACGGTATTGGCGATGATCACCGTGGGCTTGGCCTTTGTTACGTTAAATTCATCGAAAGCGCTTTTAAGCGCTTCAATACTATGTCCGTCAGTTGTGATAACATGCCAGCCAAAAGCAACCCATTTGTCTTTCAACGGTTCCAAATTTTTGATTTCATTGGTGGGCCCGTTTTCCTGTACCTTATTATAATCGATGATGGCACAGACATGGTCCAGTTGATAATGGGCCGCAGTCATGGCTGCTTCCCACACGGAACCTTCCTGGATTTCCCCGTCACCCATCAAGCAGTAGACTTTAAAATTTTTGCCGCGCATTTTGGCGCCCAAGGCAATACCATTGGCAAAAGCCAAGCCATGGCCCAAGGAGCCCGTGCTAAATTCTACTCCCGGTACCTTGCTATGCACATGGCCCTGGAGTATTGATCCGAATTTTCGAAAAGTCTTTAATTCTTCCTTGGGAAAATAACCGAAATTAGCCAACGTTACATAAACCACCGGCGAGACATGGCCTTTGGAAATGATCACCCGGTCGCGGTCTTCCCATTCGGGATCATTAGGCCTATGATTGATTTGATAACCGTAAAGGGCAAGGAAAATTTCAACGGCGGACAAGGAACCTCCGGGATGGCCGGAACCCGCAGCTTCCAGGGTCTCTAAAATATCCCGACGGAAAACCACCGCTTTTCTTTTTAGGGCTTCGATATCTATGGATTTAGAGGGCATTGGTCTTGGATGTCATTCCCGCGAAAGGTCGTATTGACCGACACTCGCAGTTGCTCGCGGGAATCCATTTCTATATTCTAAACTGGTGGGCCATGCTGGACTCGAACCAGCCACCCTCTGATTAAGAGTCAGATGCTCTACCGGATGAGCTAATGGCCCTATTAATTGTAACTACTTGTTTCTAATTGATTTACGTATACTTTATCTTTTAGGCCATTTTCCGATTTTACCTCCCCAGAAAATCAACAGCATGCTTTCGATCAGTACCAGCCATCACCAAATGGCCGGCTGCCGAATGCCTTAGATCATGAAAACGAAAGTCTTTTATACCAGACTTTTTTAAGGCTGTCCAGAATGATTTACGAATATCGCGGACTTGCTCACCGTTTTTGTAACAAAAAATGTAAGCGCTCTTGGGATTCTTGCGGACTTTAATCAATGTGTCCTTGACCGCTTCGTTCATCGGCACTTCGCGCCTCTCACCGCTCTTTATACGTAGTAATCTAATCGTTATTCTATAGAAGGTCAAAAAAGAATCAATGTAACCAGGTATAACATTATTGGAAAAACTGAGATCGCTAGCGGGGTTTACACAATGTACGAATTTTTATTTTAAATCTGTTTTCGAGAATTCAACTTAAGAGATCCTTCTTTTATGTCCGGCATCTTTTCCGGTTAACAGTTCCCTAAAATTTCTAAGACTGTAATAAGGCGTGTCTGCCATACCTGCATTGACTAAGGAAGCTGGAACAGAACCGGCAGAGTCAGTATGTTGCTGGAAAAACATTTCAGTCTGGCCTCGTGGTAAAGATTTAAAACTCCACACCGATTCGATGGATTTCACGCGTATCAAGCCCTTGACAAGCGGAAGCCTGTTAGGAAGAGCCGTTAAAGTATAACTTATTACTCCATGATCGGTTTCTTTGGATCTGGTCCGACTAAAAACAAAATCTCTGGGGGCAACCGGCCAAGGCAAATGTAATATTAAATAAATGACTTCCTTCTTAGGCCCGTCATTTTCAACAAACTTTGAAAATACACATTGATAATACCAACGTCGTATTTGTTTGTCGTCTTCAAAGAGGGCTATTGCCTTAGGCAAGGGCGCATCAATTATAACATTGGCCTTAAACTCAAGAATAGGTGAACCTACAACAATTCGGGTATAGACCGGGATCCCATCTTGGTTTTTTCTTAACTGCCAGGAACTTTGCTCAGCATTAAGAAGACTGGAGGGAAAACAAAAACTAAATAAAAATAAAATCGTAATTAATACTCTCATTCTTCTTAACCTTATATTTTTTCCTTTACTTCTTTTTCATTCGTTTATAAGTCTTGAAACAACCTTGTCGTTCTTCTTTAGAATATGCTCCGCTTCCAGCCAATTATCCAAGGCTGATCCGCCTTTTTCTTGATAAATTTGATAAGCCATATGCTGTATAGAACTATCATCCATGGCGACCTTCCACACGACGATGAGGACCTAAATTTTCAATATGGTGCTTTGACATTATTCTCCTTATGAATTTAAATTTGCTTTTTCAATGTATCTGCCGTTTTATCAATTTTATTTTTGACGGTTCCACGAAACTCGTCTAACTTACCTTCAGCTTCCATAGCTTTTTTAGACGTATAATGTTAGCTTGTCGCCTCAGTAGAGACCTTGTTAATTGTTAGGCATACCCATTTCTTTAAAACTTTTTACTGTTTTCCCTCCTTTGAAGTTTGACCCCACACCTTGTCCTTTTTTAAATTTCATATCAAACAATGGTTGGTCTTTATATTCCGGTTGATCCGACTGCTTAGGTTGCTCTTTAGTTTGTGATTGATTATTCATTATTACCCCCTGTCGTGTTTATTACTAAATTAAATGCTCGTAATGGTGGTCATTAGTTCAACCAGTCATCTGCATAATCACTTCAGCAAGTACCAAGACCAATAGGCCTATCTCAAATTTAATTATCATAATTCGTCCCTTCTAATTGACTCTTTTCTTCATGGTTGTATTTTAGGCTGGGATAGAAAATGAATCAATTGTACCGGGGTATAATCAATATAGATTGAAGGTGTGACGACGGAAAATTATCATTGGCAGGTCAGATTTATTAGAACGCCAAAATCACAGGATATTTTGGAGATGGTAGTGCACCGTGTGCTTTGTTATCAATTTGTTCTGCTTTGTTTTGATGATGCGTGTGTTTTGACATTTTTTTCCTTTTTAAGCACAGGGTTTATGATTTTTCTTTTTTGAAGTTGAACATCCTTTTGCTCATATCGTGGTTTTTGCTTTGTTTCATATTTCTCTTCTAGTTGGTTGGGTTGATCATCTGCTTTTAATCTTCCCTTAATAGTTTGGTTTTTATCCTGTGAATGTAAATCTACGGATACACCATTATTATGTTCTTTAAAAAGTATGGGAAGGTCCTTGATTTTCAAAGCTACGCTAAAGTCCTTCTGAGACAATCCTCCCATATCATGCGTTGTCAGCGCAATACGAAGATTGCGATATTGCGTCAAATGGATATCGGGATGATGTTTTTCATTTTCTGCTATAAGAGCAATACGATCAATCAGATCAATGGCGGCCATAAAATCCTGCAATATGAATTCACGGTAGATCATTTTGTGATCGTCAGTTAATTGCCAGCCATTGAGGTTCTTTAAAGATTCTCTAGCTTTATTGGCTGTTAGTAGAGAAGGTTTTTCAACCTCTCTATTTAATGACACTTTTTGTTCTTTAGGAACCCTGTTTTGATGCTCTTTTTGATATCCAAAATCAATCTTGTTCTGGGGCAATGAAAATATTCTCTCTTTATGTGAATTCTTTCTAGATGGTTTTTGCATGTCTACCTTTCTTAATGAGTTGTCGTAACAGCAACGGCATCGCCTGCTGGATAAACCGTCTTTGCTTAAATCCGGCGTTTCTCTCTCCCCATCTTGTCTTTTCAAAACAAGATGGGGAGAGAGTTAGGTAACAACTGCTTCCGTGGGCCTACGTCACCAGTATCTTCAATTCTTATTTATCAGTTGGTAACCCAGCTTCGGACCATTCTTTAATGCCACCTTCATAGGCTTTGACCATAAAGCCCATGGCCGCAAGTTTCTCAGCTGCCTTCATAGAAGCAGAACATTCAGTACTTGCACAATAGGTCACAACTTCTTTGGTTTTATCTAACTCCCCTAAGCGCCTGTCTAATTGATCTAAAGGGATCTTTTTAGAACCTTTAATAAAACCCTTACCATAATACTCAGGGCTTAAAACATTTACGATCTGGATACTGTCATTATTTTTTATTTTGGCCAACAATTGATCCTTACTAATTGTTTCCACATTTTCCTTATTAGCATTTTCTTTATCAGTGGAACAGCAACCTTCTTCCTTAACAGCTGAACTGGTACCTTGTCCTTGTGCAGACTGTTGCTTACTTGTAGTATCAGTACTACAAGATTTGTCCTTGGTTTGTATATTCGATTGTGGATTTGGAATTGTTTCTGCGCTTCCTTTACCAGTGTGCTCTTTGATCTGTGTTTGCTGATTCATTATTCCCCCCCTTGTTATGCTTGTTTTTGTTTTATTAAATACTTGATTAACCATTGCCCTAAGCGGCAATTCATCCGTTTCATTCATAATGCTATTTTAGGTAAAGGTCATAAATGAATCAATTATACCAAGGTATAATCTTTAATTTTGTGATGGTTTGCTATACCAAAATTTCTACTTCAGCTAAATGTTTATCCATACTCCGTTGATTACCTTCCTCTATTACACTCTCTATAGCCCAAATCACATCGAGTGGCAAAAATGGTTTTTTGATCCATCTTTTTATGCCACAAAAATCCATGAGCCATTTAAATTCATCTTTAAAAATATTTGACATCGCGATAATCGGAATTTTCTTCGTTTCAAAGACCCGATTGATCGCATCGGCAAGTGCAAATCCGTTCTTATGAGTCATTTTTAATTCCATTAAAATAACATCCGGCTTATTATTGACTACTGTATCTAAGGCCTCCAAAACATCGTTAACCAAGACAGGTGTATACCCGGCCATTTTTAGAATTTTCTCAAGCTCTCTAAGGGAACCCTGATTATCATCAATGATGGTTACTTTTGTGTTTGGCATTTCCCACCCCCACGTTTTATTGACCGTTTTCTAAAATAATAACGGCATTATATAAAAGAGGCCAAAATGAATCAATAGTACTATGGTATAATAAGGTATGACGACGGGGAGTTAGATTTTTGAGGTAGTGATGCCTGCTTTTTGTGCGAAGCGGATGAGTTCAATTAAGTTTTTTGCCTGCATTTTGTACATGACCCTGCCACGATGAACTTTGATTGTCTGAATGCTAGTCCCCCGTTTGGAGGCTATTTGCTTATTCAACATTCCTTTTATAAAAGAGAAAATCTTTTATACCAGATAACCTAAGGTCTGTAAAGGAACTATTCAAATACACGTTCGATAATGGCCGTATCCCAGCCGTGGCGAAGGAGATCTTTTTTTAGGGCCATCAATTCTTCCGGAGTTTTAGAACGGCATAATTCCAACAGTAAATTGTAATTAAACTGCTGTTGGGCATTGAAACGCATGCCCAACGGCCTCTGCGGGGCGTTCTTGTTGAAAACCACGGCGATTAACGCCAAGAACAAAGGCAGGCCGATCACCGCTAAGGCGGAATAAAAATCAAAAGACACCCGCGGATTTAACAGATACGGCAGGCAGAATAAAAATGAGTCAATCAAAAAATGCGCGGCAATCACGCACACGAGGCCAAATCGTAAATAAAAAATACCCATGATGATCCCGATACAGGTGACTTCCACCCCCCTAAACCACATGGGAAAAATTTCATATCCCGTATGGCCAAAACCCCACATCGCGGCACTCAAAAATACCGCCAAAATGACAGGAACGCCGTATTTTCTAAATAAATGAATGGCAAACAAACGAAACATGGCCTCCTCTGAAAAAGAAGCCTGAA
>Ga0207035_1064_pt1 | contig 28694 bp, 21 predicted proteins | sample Alteio_BWMinCont_77_FD_153272 | JGI IMG/M metagenome (GOLD analysis project Ga0207035, IMG submission 153272) | Enriched cells from forest soil in Barre Woods Harvard Forest LTER site, Petersham, Massachusetts, United States -... | ecosystem: Environmental > Terrestrial > Soil > Temperate forest >... | reverse complement strand
CCATCATCGGCGGGACATCTTTGAAGGCTACGCTGCAGGAGCCGACGACTGCGCCTCGTCCGACGGTAACGCCGGGTCCGATGAAGCAGTGCGCGGCAACCCAGGCCTCGTCTTCGATGGTGATTTGTTTCTGGTAGATGTCGAAGGACGGCCGGGTGTAGTCGTGCGAGGCGGCGGCGAGATAGGAGTGCTGCGAGACGACGGCATCGCGGCCAATCACAATGGGTCCAAGCGTATAGAGCGTGACGTGATCGCCGACCCAGCTGTCGTCGCCGATCGTCAGCTTCCACGGATAAGTGACGGTGACGCTGGGGCGCAGCATGACGTTTTTGCCGATCTTGGCGCCAAAGAGCTTCAGCAGGAAGCGCCGCCATCCGTAGAAGACCTGCGGCGAGGTGTGGAAGAGAAGCGATTGCACCAGCCACCAGATCTGCACGAACCAGGCGGGACGGCCGCGGAAGTTCGGGGGCAGGCGGTGGGTGGACAGGTCCTGTACCGGGCCGGTTACCGCAAGCGGATCGTGTACCGGAGATGCGTCAGCGGGGCTCGTCATACTTTGATTTTCGCAGATCGGTCAGGAAGTAGTTTCCGGTTTCTTATCAACTGGCGTGGTGTCGATGGTGCCGGTGAGGCTGGCAACGCGCTCGATATGATGCCGCGTGCACCAGTGTTCCAGCCCCTGCGCAATGCGCTCCACGGCGCGGGGATCGGCATAACTTGCCGTTCCCACCTGCACGGCTGTCGCTCCAGCGAGCAGGAACTCGACCGCATCTTCCGGCGTAGTGATGCCGCCCATGCCGATGACGGGGATGTGAACGGCCTTCGCGGCCTCCCAGACCATGCGCACAGCAATCGGCTTGATGGCCGGGCCGGAGAGTCCGCCGGTGATGTTGGCGATGCGCGGGCGGCGCGTCTGGACATCGATCGAAAGCGAGACGAACGTGTTGATGAGCGAGATGGCATCTGCGCCGGCGTCTTCAGCGCAGCGCGCCATGGCAGCGATGGAGGTAACGTTGGGCGAGAGCTTAACGATCAACGGACGCTTGGCTACTTCCTTTGCGCGAACGACCAGTTCGCCCAGCAGCCGCCAGTCGGTGCCAAAGACCTGGCCGCCGTGTTTCGTGTTCGGGCAGGAGGCATTCAGTTCATAGGCGACGATGCCGCGCTTCGCTTCGTTCAACGCCTCGATAACGGCGACGTAGTCTTCTACTTCATAGCCGAAGACGTTGGCGATCACGCCACAAGACGGATACCGGGCCAGGGCAGGGAGCTTGGTTTCAAGAAATGCCTTAACGCCAATGTTTTGCAGTCCGATGGCGTTGACCATGCCTGCCGCGGTCTCGATGATGCGCGGAGCCTGATTGCCGGCCATCGGCTCGCGCGAGAGGCCTTTGGTGACGAATCCGCCGATGCGGTCGAGCGAGACGATCTCTTCAAACTCAATCCCGTAGGCGAAGGTTCCGCTCGCCGCGATGACCGGACTGCGCAGCTCGATGCCGGCGAAGCGGACTTTCATGTCTGGCTTCACGGTTGGGGCTGCTCCTTCGGTGTTTTTGCCGCTGCGGACGCTTTCCCGGCCGATGCTTTACCCGCCGTTCCTTTGCTCCCAGTTCGTTTGTTCGTCGTTCCACGTGCTCCACGGCGTGTGCGAACGGGAATCGGCTTGGGATAGGTCACCTCTGCGGCAGGTTTAAGTGATTGGGTAAGAATGTGGCCCACAGAGGCTGACGGCTGGTTTACGCCGAGTAACGACGCGAAGGTCGCCGCCAGGTCCACCGGTTCGACGCGTCCGTGATAAACACCCGTTGCAAAGGGTGCGCCATAAAATCCAAGAGGCACATGCCGGTCATAGGAGTAAGGCGTGAAGTGGGTTGTACCATTGCCTTTTTCAAGCCCCATCTGGAAGGCCGCCGGCACGACGCGCACATACCACCCGCCATTCGGGGTATAGCTGTGAGCCAGCAGGTCGCCGAACTGTGTATGCGGCAAATCGCCGCCAGCCAGCTGCAGCCGGGTGTAGCTGCGGTAGAGGACTGGATGAGGCGGAAGCTTCGACTGCGCGGGCAGCTTTGCGTCACTGGGTTTTGTCAGCGATTGGAAAGCCGGCTCCATCGCATCCTGCACTGCCTGCTCGGCTTCCTGCTCGTTAATTCCGGCGCGCTCAAATGAGGGCCGGTTCAGGGAGATGTAAGGAAACTCCTGGCGCGGCAGGACATAGACGACCTTCTCGCCGGGCGAGAATTTCTGGTTCATGGCGTCGTTCAATTCTGCAATGAGCTTATTGGTGTCGATCTGTGCCGCGTTCAGGCCAAGCTGTGCTGCTACTGCAGGCGATGGTGCCACGCCGTGGTCGGCCGTGATGGCAATCCAGACATTGCCGAGGCCGCCTTCGACGTTCTTATCGAGCCAGGAGAAAAATCCATCGAGGTCGGTATCGAGCGCGTCCACGATTTCCCGCTGCACGTCTGCATCCGGCCCTACCTGGTGGCCGAGAATATCGGTACCGGAGATGCTGAGGGTCAACATGTCCGTTACATCGTTCTTGCCCAGCTGCTCGCCTGTGATCAGCGCTTTCGCGAAGTCGAACTCGTAGCTGATGCTGGCTGGCGTGCCGCCGACTTCTCCCTCAAAATTTTTGGTGTTGGGCAGGCTGGCTTCCTGCTTGGCTTGATCGAGTCTACCGTTCGAATTGAAGGCCGTAGCCCAGTCGGGAAGCTGCGGCATGTAATAGGTGGAAGTGGTAAAGATGCCCGTGGATTCGTCGACCCAGAAGGCTCCGTTTGCCGCAGCGCCCGCGGGCAGAATGGCGGCACGATCTTTGAGCGATACGCCGAAGACTTTGGCTGCCCCTTTGGTGTCAAGCCGCAGCTCATCGCCAACAGTCGAAGCCAGAAGGTTGCGCGGCGAGCGGCCCGGCCCGGTATTTGCGCCGGAAGGCATACCGACGATGGCATAGCGCTCATCTTCTACCGAAGTGATGGGACGCTCTTTGTTGCGGTCGAGATCCCACCAGGCGTTTGCGCCGATGCCGTGGCCGTCAGTGTACGCGCCCGTTCCGATGGTGGAATGCCCGGGAGCCGTCAATAGATTCGAGTAGTTGTAATAGCAATCGGGAAAATAGGCTCCGTGCTCAAGAAACAAACGCAGGCCCTTCGGCTTGAAGTCGGCGCGGTAGCGCTCGAGGTAGTCTTCGCGAAACTGGTCGATGACCAGAATGACGACCAGCTTCGGATGCGCGTCATAGGCGCTGGCATCGGCGCAGGGAGCAAATCCGGCAGTGAGAGCAAGGACCAGGACGAGGGAGAGAATGCGCTTCAGCATGGGCATAAATGATTTCAGAGGGATTTCAGTCCCAACCATCATGGTATCAAGCGAAGTAGGCTGATGACGGATGGTCGAAATACAGTAAAGTGTTCCCATCGTGATCATTAATCTCGCGCGACGCGCGCACAACCATAACTGGGAGCTGGACCCGATCACTCGCTCCCTGCTCGATACCGATTTCTACAAGCTGCTGATGCTGCAGTTCATCTGGAAGCACTTTCCCAAGACACATACGTCGTTTTCATTTATCAACCGTTCGACGCAGGTGCGCCTTGGCGATGTGGTCGATACCAATGAGCTGCGCGAACAGTTGGAGCAGACAAAAAAACTACGCTTCCACAAATCGGAGCTGATCTGGCTTGCCGGCAATACGTTTTACGGGCGCCGCGGCATCTTCGAACCTGCCTTTCTGGAGTGGCTGGAGCGCGATTTTCGCCTCTCGGAATATGAGTTGTCGATCGAAGACGGACAGATCGTGCTCGCATTCCACGGCCTGTGGGCGGAGACGACCATGTGGGAGATCTACGCGCTCTCCACCGTCAACGAATTACGGACGCGCGCGTCATTGAAGGCCCTGAGCGAGCTCGAGCTGGACATTCTTTATGCACGCGCCAAGACGCGGCTCTGGGAGAAGATGGCGCGGCTGCGCGGGGTTCCACAACTGCGCGTGAGCGAATTCGGTACGCGGCGGCGGCACAGCTTCCTATGGCAGGAATACGTGGTCAAGGCGATGAGCGACGTGCTGGGTGCGAGCTTTACCGGAACGTCGAATACCTATCTCGCATACAAGCATGACCTCGAAGCGATTGGCACCAACGCGCACGAGTTGCCGATGGCGCTGGCCGCGATGGCGAAGGATGATGAGGAGCTGAAGACGACGCAATATCGGCTGCTCGATCTGTGGCAGCATACCTATCAGGGCGAGCTGCTCATCCTTTTGCCGGACACCTTTGGGACGACCCGGTTCCTGCGCCACGCGCCGGACTGGGTGGCGAACTGGACAGGGCAGCGTGCCGACAGCAAAGACCCATACATTGCGGGCGATGAATATATCGCGTGGCTGGAAGCGCGCGGGCGCGATCCGAAGCAGAAGCTTTTCATCGCCTCCGATTCGCTCGACGTGGACGAGATTCTTGGCCTGCATGCCTACTTCGCCGGGACGCTCCGGAATGGCGCTACGCCTGGGGATTTTCGTCAGGCGAGCGATTTTCTCGACGAGAAAAAGTGGACTCCGGAGCGGCGCATCCGCTTCAGCGCAGGGTGGGGCACGCTGTTGACGAATGATTTTCGCAACTGCGACCCACGCGGCGACAGCGCCTTCGATCCGTTGAGCCTGGTATGCAAGTTGAACGATGCCGAGGGCAGGCCAGCGGTTAAGCTGTCGGACAATTTCCAGAAAGCGCTCGGACCGCCGGAGGAGATCGAGCGCTACCGGCGCATCTTTGGCGTGGAAGGCATGGCGAATGTGCCTGTTGTGACGTAGCCGCCTCTAGTAAGCTAGAAGCTTATGCTCGATCTTGCATTTGTACGGGCCAACCTGTCGTGGGTCGAAGAAAAACTGCGCGCCCGGGGACAGGACCCTGCTGCGTTGCTGGGCGACTTTCACGCGGTCGACGCGCATCGCCGCGAGCGCATCACGGAAGTAGAGCAGCTCAAGGCGCAGCGCAACAAGCTCAGCGAAGATGTGGCGCGTTTGAAGAAGTCCGGGCAGGACGCGACCGCGGTGATGGAAGAGACGCGGGCGTTGAAACAGAAAATGGAATCGCTTGAGGCCGCCGCGAATGAGGCCGAAGAGCAGCTGCGCCATATACTGGCGCGCATTCCGAATCTGCCGCAAGACTCTGTGCCTGTGGGCAAGTCGGAGCATGACAATGTCGAAGTGAAGCGCTGGGGCACGCCGCCGGCATTTGATTTCCAGCCGAAGCCGCACTGGGAGATTGGCGAAGCGCTCGGCATTCTCGATCTGGAGCGCGCGGCGAAGCTCTCCGGTGCGCGGTTTGCCGTTTACTGGGCGGAGGGCGCGCGTCTGGAGCGGGCACTGATCAACTTCATGCTCGACACGCACACGCGCGAGCACGGCTACACCGAAGTGCTGCCGCCGTTCATGGTGAACAGCAAATCGCTCTTCGGCACTGGCCAACTGCCGAAGTTTGCCGAGGATCTTTTTCGCTGTGAAGACGAACAGGGTTACCAGGTAGGGCAATATCGGGACAACGATCACTGGCTGATTCCGACGGCCGAAGTTCCGGTGACGAACCTCTATCGCGATGAGACGCTGGATGAGGCAAAGCTGCCGGTTTCGCTGACGGCGTATACGCCGTGCTTCCGGTCTGAGGCTGGCTCCTATGGGAAAGATGTGCGCGGCATCATCCGCCAGCATCAGTTCCAGAAAGTAGAGATGGTGAAGTTCGTTAAACCCGAAGAGAGCCATGATGAGCTCGAAAAGCTGACGGCAAACGCAGAGGCGATTCTCGAAAAGCTGGGCCTGCCCTATCGCCGGATGCTGCTCTGCACGGCGGATATGGGCTTCAGCTCGGCGAAGACCTATGATCTTGAAGTCTGGCTGCCGGGGCAGAACCTGTATCGCGAGATTTCTTCCTGCTCGAACTTCGAGGCATTTCAGGCGCGGCGCGCGAACATCCGCTACCGTCCACAGGGCAAGGGCAAGACAGAATTTTTGCACACGTTGAACGGCAGCGGATTGGCGACAGGCAGAACCTGGCTGGCTATTCTCGAAAATTATCAGCAGGCCGATGGCTCGGTGCGTGTGCCGGAGGTACTGTGGCCCTATATGAATGACCAAAAGGTGATCAAGCCGCAGGTAAAATAGAAACGAGTTCCCCCAATGGGTCGTATTCTTAAAAGCTATCTTTTCTGGACGTACGAGCGCGGCAGCTTCCACTATGACGTGATGGTGACGCTAATTCTCGCCTTCATCTTCATTACGCCGCATGTTTGGAACTACGGAGACCATCCGGCGGCGGGCAATTTCGCTCCGAGTGAAGTCGTTGTGCGCGCCGATGGCGCAAACGGATTTACGTACCAGATTCCTGCCGAACAGGTGAGAAGCTCATCTGCGGCAGTATTTCAAAGCCGTATGGAGCAGAGCATCGAACATATCTCCGGGCCAATGGTGATTGACCACTATGACACGCTGAAAGATGCCAGTGGTAAAGTAACAGCGTACAAAGTCTGGGCACACCGTTAGCATGCCACTGCATCCAAATTGTTGCCGTTTACTGAATCCACTATGAATCGAATCAAGATCAGCTGCTTCGCAATCGTTACAGCCGCGCTCGTTTTTTTTGCCGTTCCCAGCCGCGCTCAGAGCGCCGACCTCGAAAAGGTTCTCAGCCAGATGGATGCCGCGTCGCAGAAGTTCCAGAGCGCGCAGGCGGATTTCAAATGGGACCAGCTCACGGCTGTGGTCGAGAGCCATGAAATCACCGAGGGAACGATTGCCTTCCGCCGCGTCGGCAGCAGCACGGAGATGATCACGCACGTGAAAACGGACAACGGCTCACCTGCTCCGAAAGAGATTTTGTACAAGAATGGCGAGCTTGCCTACTATCAGCCCACGATCAAGCAGCAGACAATCTTTTCCGCCGGCACGAATCGTCAGCAGTGGGAAGGATTTATGACTCTCGGCTCCGGCGGCAGCGGAAAGGATCTTGCGGCCCAATGGAACATCAATTTCCAGGGAACGGAAACCATCGACGGGACGCCGACGGCGAAGCTTGATCTGACTCCGAAGCAAAAGAGCGGCAACCAGATGTTCACCCACATCACCATCTGGATCGATCCTGCACGAGCCATTTCGCTCAGGCAGCAGTTCTTTCAGGAGAGCGGGGATACGCGCACTGTGACCTACACGAATATTCAGATGAATCAGGTTCCGGCTGCGGCGTTTGCCATTAAGCCTGCGCCAGGCACGCAGACGGTTCGCAAGTAGGGCTTCGGTCCACAAATTTCGATCGGTTTGTCATCCTGAGCGTAGCGAAGGGTCTGCTTTCGTTTCGGCATGCCTGCTAAGCAATTGAGGTTCACTAGATTTGTATGAGCCGATCGAAGGAAAAGCAGATCCTTCGCTACGCTCAGGATGACAAACTGCCTGTCCACCGGATCAACCGCCAGCTGCGATCTTCTCCGTCTGTTGTGACATCTTGGCTGTGCGTTCGAGCTTGTCCCAGTTGAAGGGGCGGCCGTCAATGGCGCGCTTCAGCGTCTTGAAAAGCACCAGCGAAAAGATCTGGCGGTAAGAGAAGCGCTGCAGCCAGATATGGAAAAGCAGCCAGCCATCGCCTTTGTTTGCCGGATGACGCCGCTCGAGCGTAAAGGCCAGCACCGACGTGACGAAGTCGATGAGCAGGAACGCGAGGAAGTAGACAAGCAGCTTTTCGAAGCTGGCTGCGCTGGCTGCTTCCGGATGGTAATGCTTGTTCCACCAGTACTGCAGTATGCCCGCGACAAACATGATGTCGATAAACGGCGAAACCAGCGGCAGCAGAATCTGGAAGATCAAAATATTCGGCAGGGCAAAGAGGCCCATCGCGCGGTTGTTGCGGAAGGCCTGCTTATGTTTGAAGACCGCCTGTAGGATGCCGAAGGACCAGCGGAAGCGCTGCCGCATGAGGCCGTTCATGGTCGTCGGCGCTTCCGTGAAGGCAAGCGCGCGATCCTCATAAATGACCTTGTAGCCCTGTTCGAGCAGGTTCATCGTCAGGTCGGCGTCTTCTGCAACGGTGTTGACGGGATACGCACCGCCCTTGATGACGGGAGCCGTGCGCCATGCGCCGATGGCTCCGGGAACGACCGTCACAACGTTGAATAGATCGAGCGCGCGGCGCTCGAAGTTCTGGCTGGTGATGTATTCAAGCGCCTGCCAGCGCGTCCACAGATTGACCTTGTTGCCGACCTTGGCATTGCCTGCGACCGCGCCGACGCGTTCATCCGCAAAGTGGCAGATGAGCTTTGAAACTGCATCCGGCGCGATGACGGTATCGGCGTCGATGCCAACATAGAAGTCTTCGTCCAGTTGCTGCAGCGCAAAGTTCAGCGCCTCGGCTTTCCCTGCGTTCGGCTTGGTAAGGACCGTCAGCTTTCCTGAAGCAAGCTCTCGCGGATAGGCTTCGCGGGCCACCTCGAAGGTGCGGTCTTTCGAGCCATCATCGACCACAACGATGCGCATATTCCTGTAGTCGGAGTTCATGACCGACCGCACTGTGCGCACAATGACCTTCTCTTCGTTGTAGGCCGGGATGAGCACAGCAACCCTCGGCTCAAAGACGCCGACGTCGGGAATTTTGCGGCGTCTGAGGCGGTCGATCAATGCAAAGATGCCGACTAGAATCAGGCGCGCGCTCATCAGGACGTCGCCGACAAAGAAGATAGTCACGACAAAGTGGCTGAAGAAGCCAAAGATGAAGAAGGCGACCGAATCGATGCGTGCCTGCCAGCGCAGCTTGGGCGAGATGGGCGGCATGACTTCCGCAGTGGTTTTGCCCATCAGTTCGGAGACGGGAACAAATTCATAGCCTTTGGCCCGCAGCGTAGTAATCAGCAATGGCAATGCGGCGACGGTTGTGGAGCGGTCGCCGCCGCCGTCGTGCATGAGGATGATGCTGCCGCGAAAGTCCGGCCTGTCTTTCATCGCCGCCAGCGCGGCAAGTACGTTATCGACGATCTCCTGCGGCGACTTGCGCGGGTGTTCGTTCCAGTCTTCGGTATCGATCTTGTTCCCGACGATGGTGTAGCCCATCTGCTCAATTTTGTCGGCGGGTGCGGCCTGGTCGTTGGTGTCCGGCTCCTGATCGATGGAGTAAGGGGGACGGAAATAAAGCGGCTGTAGGCCCAGTTCCGCGGCGAAGAGGCGCTCGGTCAGGTTCAGTTCCAGGTCCAGTTGGCGCTCTGAAATTTCGCTGATGTCGGGATGCGTGAAGGTGTGATTGCCGACTTCATGGCCCTCGCGCACATAGCGCTTCAGCAGGCCTGTGTTTTCCTGAGCCTGCTCGCCGATCACCATGAAGGTGCCCTTGACGTTGTACTGCTTCAGAATGTCCAGGATCTTCGGCGTCCAGACAGCATCCGGACCATCGTCAAACGACAGCGCCAGCTTCTTCGGCTGATAACCGTACTGCCCCAGCAGGTAAGAATGAGGCAAAGTCACCATGTGCTCGTCGGTGACGGTGAAGTTATCGGAGTCCATGCTTACGGTCCGGCTGCCGCGTTCCGGACGCGACACAATGCGCAGGATATCGCCTTCGCCTTCGGTGCTGACGTCGTGGCCCGGAGGCACATCCTCGAGCACTTGTGGCGCATCTGCCGCGCCGGGATGATCCCAGATCGCCCACATTGAACCGTCTTCTTCGCCAAGCCGCCAGAGCGCAAAGGTTCGCAAGCCCATCTGCCGCGCGCCGCGTAATTCGTTCAGTGCGGTCACGCCATCGAGGAACCACACCTGGTGGCGTACATGCGCGTCTTCGTCGTCATAGGCAAAGTGCGGATTCAGCTCATCGCCTTCGAGATGCACATCCGCGTCGGCATCGGAGGCGCGCTGCCATGCTTCCTGCACGGTCAAATCTTCGGTATCCAGAACGGTATTGCTTGGCTTCTTGCCCTTTGCCGACAACGGCGTCGACCAGTCATAGCCGTAGTTGCCCAGCGCGCAGATGATCTTTTGCTTGGGAACGAGCTTGAGCACATGCGCCAGGTTGCCCTCGAACCAGTCCTGTGCCGCCACCGGTCCTGGCTCGCTTGTTTCCTCGTGCTGGTCGTAGTTCATCAGGATGATGCCGTCGCTGTTCTTTGCCATCGACTTCAGGACATCATCCGGCGTGCTGACCTGCACATTGACATAGAGGCGCAGATTCTTGGCGCGCAGGTCGTTGTAAATTTCCCCCAGCCACGCGGCGTATAGCTTCGCGTCTTTTTCCGGAACCTGCTCGAAGTCCAGGCAGATGCCGTGATAGCTGGGATTTGCCGATAGAAATTTATCGAGCTGGATGTGCAGGCGCTCCCGCGCTGCGGGATTTTCCAGCATCTGCCCAATGACTTCGCCATTCCATTTGCCAGAAATGGTGTCGTAGTCATTCAGCATGGGGAAGATTTCCGTATCTTCCTTGGCTGCGGCAATGGTGCGGGCCACGCGGTTTTCCGGATCGACGCTGTGCACTCCGGTGGCATCGACCACGTCATATACCTTCACCGGAAAGAGCGACGTCGAGGCGAGCAGCCTGCCGTCGGCGGAGCTTACGTGCAGCCAGTCGGGGAAGAGCAGGTCGATCTGATGAATGTGCGCCTTGAGCGAGGAATAGCTCGGCTCATCGTTGACATAAAACGCCGCGCGCAATCCTTCATCCGAGTTGAGCGGAATCTCCGACGGTTTGCGATGCGTCCGCCGCCGGGAAAAATGCTGCGCCGCTTTCTTCAGGTCCAGCTGCGGTTTAAGCGCTTTGTAGTTACGCTTCTGCGAAGGCAACAGCAGTTCCGGCAGCGATTGCCGTTTGATCACGCTGAAAGAAAAGACCGCCAGCACAATGGTCAGCGCAACAGCCGTTACGTCAAAAACGCGTCGCAGCCGTTTCCAGCGTTTCCGCTGTGGATCATAAAAAACCTGTTTCATTCGCTCCCAGTCTTCTCAGATACCTATTGTATTGGGTCTGCCCCTTCGTAAGGCGCCCCATGCCTTGTATGATTCAGGTGCATGTTCTTTGCGCTTCCTCGGAGATGGTGGATTGCTCTTTTTGCGCTCGCTGCCGGGGCTGCGCTGCGGCTCTGGTTCATCCATGCCTATCCTGAGGTGCAGGGCGATCCGCTGATTTACGGCGACATCGCCAAGAACTGGATGCTGCACGGCATCTACGGCCTTTCCGGCTCGGACGGCATCCACCCTACACTGATTCGCCTGCCCGGCTATCCGCTTTTTCTTGTGCTTTGTTTCCGCCTTTTCGGGGTCGAGCATTACCACGCCGTGATGTACGTGCAAACGGTGGTGGACCTGGCCTCATGCCTGCTGATCGCCGGATTTGCGGCGAAAATCGCCTCCCGGCGCGCCGCGTGGATCGCTCTCTGGCTTGCTGCCCTCTGCCCGTTTACCGCGAACTACGCGGCGACCCCGCTCACCGAAACGCTGGAACTCTTCACCATTGCCTTGGCCCTTTTCAGCTTCGCGCGCCTTCTAGAGAACCCGGAATGGCGCTGGGTGTTGCTGCTGTCCTTCGCTTTCAGCTACGCAGCCATTTTACGGCCTGACGGCGCATTGCTGGCTGTCGCTCTCTGTCCCGCGATGGTCTTCTATGGAGCGAAGCTGTGGGGCACGCGGTTGATGCTGCGCATGGCCGTGGTCTGCGGAGTGCTCTCCGTTCTGCCGTTCGTGCCATGGGCCATCCGCAACTGGAATACGTTTCATGTGGTGCAGCCGTTGGCTCCGCGCTATGCCACGGACCCGGGCGAAAACACCAATCCCGGCTTCAATCGCTGGACGAAGACTGTCTGCGCCGACTTCACCTGCACCTGGGAGATCTACTGGAACGCGAACAGCGATGCGCTGCCGTTTGAAAGCCTGCCGACCCGTGCCTTCGATTCGCCGGCGCAGTATGAAAAGACGAAGCAGCTCTTCGAGGATTACAACAAAACCACGACGCTCAGCACGGATATTGACGACCGCTTTGCCGCGCTCGCGAAGGAGCGAATCGCTGCGAATCCGCTTCGCTATTACCTCGCCATGCCGGTGCTGCGCGTTGCCGATATGTGGCTGCGCCCGCGCACGGAGCTGCTCTGGATCGAGCTGCGCTGGTGGGAATACGGAAAGCACCACGCCGAGACGGAGTTCGCGGCAGCCTATGCCGCGCTCAATCTTGTTTACCTCATCCTGGCTCTGATCGGCCTGTACCGCTGGCCGCGCTTTGCCGGAGCCATGCTGTTCTTCATCCTGCTGCGTTGCGCACTGCTGGCGACGATTGAAGCGCCGGAGCCGCGTTATACGCTGGAATGTTTTCCCATGCTCCTTGCGCTCGCCGGCGTCGCCTTCGAGCGCAAAGGAGCTTATCTCCGCCTACCGCTTTAAACAGGCTCTGCCGTTGGTATTAGGGAAGTGTCATTCTGAACGAGATGCGATGAAGGCATAATTGAAGACGACAAATCTATGACCCCAGATCTGATGAATCAAGACCTATGGACGGCCGTCGACCAATACATCAACGACCAGCTCGTGCCCTCCGATCCGGTGCTGGACGCTGCTCTTGATGCCTGCACCGCGGCTGAATTACCCGCGATCAGCGTGACTCCAAGCCTGGGAAAGCTGCTGCAGTTGCTGGCTCGACTGGTGGATGCGAAAAACATTTTGGAAATCGGCACTCTGGGCGGCTACAGCACCATCTGGCTGGCGCGCGCGCTGCCTGCCGGAGGTCGAGTGATTACGCTCGAAGCCGATGCAAAACACGCCAAAGTTGCCTGCAAGAACATTGCCCGCGCTGGATTAGCAGATGTCGTCGAGCTGCGCGAGGGCAAGGCGCTCGATACGCTTCCGGAGCTGGCCGCAGAAGGCCTCGAAGCCTTCGATCTGATCTTTATCGACGCCGACAAAAGTAACAATCCCCACTACTTTGACTGGGCGCTCCGGCTTTCGCATAAAGGCACGCTGATCATCGTGGATAATGTCGTGCGCGACGGCGCGGTGATCGAAGCCGACAGCACCGATCCGAATATTCAGGGTGTTCGCCGCCTATTTGAAATATTAGCCGCCGAGCCGCGCGTTGTATCGACCGCGCTACAGACGGTCGGCAGCAAGGGCTACGATGGCTTCGTCATCGCGCTGGTGAAGGAAGGCGTCTAAGCCCGTGATGCATGCCGCTGGATTACCGGCTGCGAATCAGCACTGCCGTTGCGTCATCACTTCGATCCGATCCGTGACCGAAGCGCCCCACTTCCTCGATTAAGCCTTCCACGCAGGCTTCCGGCTGGAGAAAGTGTTCGAGCAATCGCGCTGGACCGAATTCCTCATTCACATGGTTCATGGCTTCGGTGATGCCGTCCGTGTAGAAGAGCAGTTGTGTGCCGGGCGTGAGCTTGAGCGTGTACTCGGGATACGACGACGCTCCCAGCCCCAGCGGCAGGCCGGTATCGACTTCCAGAAACGAGCAATGCCCATTGATGAGCAGCGGCCGGAGGTGTCCGGCGCTGGCGATGGTAATTTCGCGTGACCGCGCATCGAGCACGCCATAGATCATGGTCACAAATTTTCCGGATGGAAAATCTTCCGCCAGCGTCTGGCTCAATTCGATGAGTGTTTTGCTGGGTGAGCCATGCAGTTTTGCCAGTGAGCGCAGAATGGCGCGCGTGGCCGACATCAGCAGCGCAGCGGCCATGCCTTTGCCCGAGACATCGGCGAGAACGATGCCATAGCGCTGGTCGCCCAGATCGATGAAGTCGAACCAGTCTCCGGCGACCGCTCCGGCCGGATGCCACGCCGTCTCAAATGCGAAACCGGTGACCAGGGGCACTGCCTTCAGAAAGAGAGATTGCTGTATGGCGCGTGCTTCGTCGGCTTCGCGCTGCATGACTTCGCGCTTCTGCCGCTCGCGCTGGAAGAGACGGGCATTTTCAATGGCGACGGAGATGTGTCCGGCCAATGCCTGAAAGACCTGCACCTGGTCGTCAGAGAATGCATTGATCTGCAGGTGGGCGACGGAAAAGACGCCGATGACCTCTCCCCCGGCATAGAGAGGAATGCTGATTTCGGACTGGGTTCCGGGTTCGCAGGCGATGTAATACGGATCGAGGCTCACATCCGGCGCATAGTGCATCTGCCCGGTTGCGGCCACATGGCCCACCATGCCCTCGCAGCCGATCTTCAATCGCTCGCCTTTGCTGTGCTGGGTGCGGCCGTGGATGCCGCGGAGAACCATGTCGTTGGTTTCCACGTCGCGCAGCCAGACGGAGACTTTGCCGTTATCGATCGCCAGGGCGAGGTCGTTTGTGACGCGTTCGATCAAGTCTTCCAGATCGAATGTCGAGGTGATGAGCTGCGCGGCGCGCTGCAGCTTCATCAGCGTCTGGACAAAATCACACGAGGTGTGAATACGCGCGGGAATGGGGGAAGGCGCGATGATGGTTTGCATTGGTGTTGCCATGCAGTCCTCCTTGACCCGTGAACGACTCGGGGAAACTGGCGAAGAATGAGTCGGGCTTCACCCATTGGATGCCGCTCAGATTTGGCCGATGCAATCTAGTATAAGACGGCGAGATGTGCCCCTAAGTGCTGGGAGGAAAAAGCTTTAACGTTTGGGGGACAAAGCGTTGCCGCCTGCAGCCTCTGCATTGGCGGAATTGCGCTAAACTGAAGCGTTATGCCTACCGCCGAAATGTCCACCGTCATCCTGCCGCGTTCGCCTCAGGGCGAATTTCGTAATGAGCCTTTTGTCGATTTTTCCAATCATGAGAACGCCCATGCCATGAAAGAGGCTCTAGTGCATGTGGGCGACCTGCTTGGCCACGAGTACGAGCTTGTGATCGGAGGCGAGCATCTGCGCACCTCCGGCAAGATCGAATCGCACAACCCGGCAAAGCCTGCTCAGGTTGTCGGCATTCATCAAAAAGCCGGCGCCGAGCACGCCGAGAAGGCGATGCAGGCCGCGCTCAAGGCCTTCGAGACATGGAAGTCCGCCCCGGTGGAAGAGCGCGCATCGCTGCTGCTGAACGCCGCGGAGATCATCCGCACCCGCAAATTTGAATTTTGCGCATGGCTGACGTACGAAGTCGGCAAGAACTGGGCCGAAGCCGATGCCGACGTAGCCGAAACTATCGACTTCCTTGAGTTCTATGCGCGCGAAGCCCTGCGCCTTGCGCAGGCCACCACGCCGATCCAATATCCCGGCGAGCGCAATGAGCTGCTCTACATCCCGTTGGGAGTGGGCGCGGTGATTCCCCCGTGGAATTTTCCTTTCGCCATTATGGCCGGCATGACGGCCGCGGCCATCGTGAGCGGCAACACCGTCATCCTCAAGCCGTCGAGCGATTCGCCGACCATCGCAGCGCGCTTCGTCGACGTTCTTGAAGAAGCAGGCCTGCCGCCCGGCGTCGTCAACTTTTGTCCCGGCTCCGGCGCGACCTTCGGCAACGCGATCGTCCAGCATCCCAAGACCCGCTTCATCGCTTTCACCGGCTCAAAGGAAGTCGGCCTCGACATACACGAGCAAGCGGCGAAGGCGCAGCCCGGTCAGATCTGGATCAAGCGCACGATTTTAGAGATGGGCGGCAAGGATTCGATCATCGTCAGCGCGGATGCCGAGCTGGACGATGCCGTGGCAGGCGTGGTCGCGTCAGCCTTCGGATTCAGCGGCCAGAAGTGCTCGGCCTGCTCCCGCGTCATCGTCGAGGAGCCGATCTATGACGTCTTTGTGGACCGGGTTCGCGAGCGTGTGGCGCATCTGACGGTAGGCGATCCTACAAAGAACCCAAATATGGGGCCGGTCGTCAACGCAGGCGCGATGCAGACGATCCTTGACTACATTGAAACCGGCAAGAAGGAAGGCCGGCTGATCGCAGGCGGACAGGCGGTGGAAACGCCGGAAAACGGCTATTTTCTTGAGCCGACCGTCTTCGCCGATATCGCACCCGATGCGCGCATCTCGCAGGAAGAAATCTTCGGTCCTGTGCTCGCCATCATCAAGGCCAAAGACTACGACGACGCGCTGGCGATCGCGAATAACACCGAATATGGATTGACCGGAGCCGTCTACACCAACGACCGTGAGAAGCTGAACCACGCCCGCCGCATGTTCCACGTGGGCAATCTCTACTTCAACCGCAAGTGCACCGGAGCTATGGTCGGCGCGCATCCATTTGGCGGCTTCAATATGTCGGGAACCGATTCCAAAGCAGGCGGTCCCGACTATCTCTACCTCTTCACGCAAGCCAAGTCAGTCGCAGAAAAGCTGCGCTAAATCAGAGGGCCGGCTGAACCGGCCCGCGACTTTTTTGCTGACTTACACCAACTGCATCAGCTGGTTTCCGACAGCTGCCGCTGCCTCTGCCAGTATTTTGTGATGGATCGTGAAGAGCGCCAGTTCCAACCGGTCGGAAACACCGGTTTTATCATAGATGCTGCGCAGATAGTTCTTTACCACCTGCTCAGTTGTTCCCAGGCGTATCGCGATTTCCTTGTTTTTGCAGCCCTGCACAATGAGAGCGACAATCTTCATCTCCTTCGAGGTAAGACGGTCGCGCACCCGTGCACCTACTACATCTTCTTCCAGCAACTCAAAGCTGCCACCAGCCGCGGGCTGCTGAAAGCGCTCGCCTCCGGCAACGCGCCGCGCGCAGTCGATCAGCGCCGGTCCGCTCACATTGCGATACACCAGCCCCTGCACACCGGCAGCAACAAGTGACTGAGGCTGATCGTTATTTTCCAGGATGACAATTGAACGGCTGCCGGCATGGGCAACGCGCTCAAGTAAGATGGGCAAGTCTGTTTTTAAGGTGGATGCAAACATCAGCACCACACCGCGAAACGCATCAATGGCCTGATACAACCGTTCTGAATCCGGGCACTGAGCAATGATGCGAAAATCGTCTTCCATGGCCAGAATTTTCGCCGTGCCTGCGCGAAAAATTGCCTGATTATCCGCAAGGATGATTTTATTCATGTGGGTTGCGTCCGTTTCCCCGTTAACGAATGCGTGTGTAATGTGCCCAACGAAAGACACAAAGGTGATAGTTGTCCGATGTGTACCGATACAAGGATTTATCCTTCCATCTCTTACTTCATCGACCGCGGCAGCAATTTACCCGCCCTAACTGTCTGTTTTCCGGACATTCAGGGTACGGAAAGGCCCTTTTCCAATGAAAAACGCCCAAAACAACAACTTGTTGATTTTGTGAGGAAAGCCTACATGAGAAAGGTGGCTTTGAAAACGAAAAACAACAAATTATTGTCGCGTTCTGTACAAGATCCCTCAATATCCCAAAACAGTGCACCCGGACGGCTTATCTTTGACGTTCTGACCCCTTACACTAAGAATGCATGCCAAAGCCAGTCATTCTCGCAGTAGACGACGACATCAGCGTCCTCGAAGCTGTCATTCAGGATCTGCGCCGCCAGTATGGGGCAAACTATCGTATTCTGCGTGCCGGCTCCGGGCAGGCGGCGCTGGATACCTGTACCCAGCTCCAGCAGCGGGGCGATGCGGTCGCGCTTTTTCTCTCCGACCAGCGCATGCCGGGCATGACCGGAGTCGAATTTCTGGAGAAGGCGCAGGCCGTTTACCCTGAGGCAAAACGCGCCCTCCTGACCGCCTACGCGGATACTGAAGCGGCGATCAAGGCCATCAATTCGGCCAAGATCAACTACTACCTCACCAAGCCCTGGGATCCTCCGGAAGAGAAGCTCTACCCGGTGCTCGACGATCTGCTGGAGAACTGGAAGGAAGGCTATCGTCCGCCCTTTGAAGGATTGCGGGTCATCGGTCCACGCTGGTCGCTGAACGACTACCAGGTGCGCGATTTTCTCTCGCGCAACCAGATTCCTTATGTATGGCTCGACCCGGAAAAGAACGACGAAGCCATCCAACTGCTGGAGCGCTATAAGCTCAACGATCGCAAGCTCCCAGCCGTGCTCTTTCCCGATGGAACATCTCTGGTGCAGCCAAACCAGACCGAGCTGGCCGAGCGCATTGGATTGCGCACGCATGCGGAAAAAGACTTTTACGACGTCGTCATTGTCGGTGCCGGCATTGCAGGTCTTGCCGCCGCCGTCTACGCAACGTCAGAAGGGTTGAAGACGATTGTCATTGAGCCGGAAGCGCCCGGCGGGCAGGCCGGCAGCAGCTCGCGGATTGAGAATTATCTCGGTTTCCCCTCCGGGTTGAGCGGGGCCGACCTCGCCCGCCGCGCTTATGTGCAGGCCTCGCGGTTTGGAACGGAATTCCTGACCCAAAGGGCGACCAGCCTCCGGACGGAGGCGCATTACCACATCATTCAACTGGCAGACGGGCGGGAGATATCCTGTCACGTTGCTCTGATCGCGGTCGGCGTCGACTATCGCAAGCTCGATATTCCCGGATTGGAGCAATTTACCGGAGCGGGCGTCTATTATGGCGCTGCGATGGCGGAAGCAATTTCCTGTCGTAACGAAGATATCTATATCATTGGTGGTGCCAATTCAGCCGGACAGGCGGCAATGCACTTTTCCAAGTACGCTCATAAGGTTACGATGCTGGTGCGTGGCGAATCGCTTGAAAAGAGCATGTCGAAATATTTAATCGATCAGATCGCTGCCACATCAAATATTGAGGTTCAGACCCGCGCAGAAGTCAAGGAAGTGCAGGGGAATGGCCGTTTGGAGTGCCTGAAGGTGCGGAATTCGCAGGGGGATTGTGTTTGCGCAGCTTCATCGCTCTTTATTTTCATAGGCGCCGCGCCGCAAACGGGCTGGCTGCCTGAGGGAGTCATGCGCGACCCGAACGGGTTCATACTCTCAGGCCCGGATCTGATGATGGAAGGCAAAATGCCGAAGATTTGGAAAGAAGACCGGCCTCCATATCTGCTGGAAACCAGCACGCCGGGTATTTTTGTCGCTGGAGATGTGCGTCACGGTTCGATCAAGCGTGTTGCTTCGGCCGTCGGAGAAGGCTCGATCTCCGTCCAGTTCATGCATCAATATCTCGCACGCTTTTAGGAATTCACTCACACGAAGATGGCCCAACAACTCGCAATCGCCAACGTTAAGAAAGTTAATGCCCAGGAGCTTTATCCGGAACTGCGCAAGATCGAAGTTTTCGCTCAATCGTCGGAGCAGGATCTGGCTTGTCTCGGCGATCTCGAGGTGCTGGAGGTACCGGCGGGCACCATTCTTTATCGCGCCGGCGAAGACCCGGTCTATTTCTGGATGGTGCTGCACGGCGAACTGCGTGCCTACAAGACCGACAGCGATGGTTCGCAAATTTATCTGAGCTCAGTCAAAGAGGGCGATACCTTCGGCGAGGTTTCTCTTCTTGTTGGACATTCAGTTCCTGCCGCGACCTGTGAGACCATCACCGATGTTACGGTGGGCCGCGTCCTGCCGGAAAATTTCTGGCAGGTGATGGCTACGTGCCCGATTGTGCGGAAGCTCGTTCTCGCGAACATGTCGCGCAGGCTGGAATCCTACACGGTACTTACGCTCCATCGGGAAAAGCTTATCTCGCTGGGCACGCTTGCTGCCGGGCTCATGCACGAGCTCAACAACCCCGGCGCCGCGGCGAAACGCGCTGCCTCGCAATTGCGCGAGAACATGACCAGGCAGCAGGAGCTAAGCCTGCGCATGTCGCGTGCGCAGCTTTCGCCCGACCAGTTGGAATGCCTGGCGCAGTTGCAGGAAGAGGTCTTTGCGCCTGCCAAGCCGCAGACCATGAACTCGCTGGAACAAAGCGATGCCGAGGAAGCGCTTACCGAGTGGCTTGAAAGCATCGGAGTCGAAAATGCCTGGAAGATGGCTCCTACGCTGGTCGCCGCTGGTTGGACGCGGAACGATATTGAGTGCACCCAGCAGTCGTTTCCCACGAAGGTCCTCTCCGATGCGCTGAACTGGCTCGAAGCGATCATCTCGAATATGCAGCTTGTCGGGACCATCGAGGAGAGCATTGCGCGCGTGACTGAGCTGGTGATGGCGGTAAAAAAATACGCCTACGAGGACAAAAATAAACAACATAAACTCGACATTCACGACACCATCCAGAGCACTCTTACGATCCTCGGTCACAAATTCCGCCAAAAACAGATCACCATCGAAAAGCAGTTTGGAGCGGATATTCCCGTGCTGAGCACATGCGGTACCGGTATCAGCCAGGTCTGGACAAACCTGCTCGATAACGCGATCGACGCCTCCCCGGAGCCGGGAAAAATCACCATCCGCACCTGGATCGATAACAGCTGGGTTTGTGTCGGGATTACCGATCAGGGACCAGGTATTCCGCCGGAATATCGCGCTAAAGTCTTCGAACCCTTCTTTACCACCAAGCCGATTGGGGTTGGAACCGGTCTCGGCCTGGATATCGCGCACCGCGTCGTTACAGGCCATTACGGCGGTCAGATCGGCTTTACCAGCGAACCCGGCAGAACCGAGTTCGTTGTTAAGCTGCCGGTTGCAGAATACGCGCCAGGAAAATAAGGCCGGCCGTCATTCTGACGACCACAGGGAGAACCTGTCCTGAGCGAAGCCGAAGGAAAGAATCCATACGATGCTTAGGCTGCGACTGCTGTCGGCATCTTCTTCCCATCTTTTTAGGCTGAACGAAGCAATGCATCGCTCTCTCGAGCACCCCATCCCTCCAGCATCGTCCGGCACATTTCAGTAAGAGCGCAAACCCATCTCTAACCCGGCCCACCGGAAAAAGACTTCGACAACCTCTACATTCCAATCGCGTTTATCCAGATGGAATACGACGCAATACGGGATGTTATGTACACAGGAGTGGAAGTTCATGAGATATACCACCGCAGGATTGCTCACCCTCTCAGCCATCGCTCTGCTTGCCGGATGCGCCAGTCACCCGGCATACTACGTCGCTCCGCCACCACCTCCGGCGCCCGTGGCCTATGCGGAACCGCCGCTTATCCAGACCGCGCACCAGGACGGCTTTGCCGACGGCCTGCGCATCGGCGAGCGGGATCGCGTGGACGGCCACAGCTATCGCCCAACCTATGGCGACAGGTACGCGAACACGCCCGGTTATTATCCACGGTTGGGCGGCCCGTTCTGGCAATATCAGTCGGCCTATCGCGACGCATATATGCGCGGCTATCACAAGGGCTATGAACGGGGATAAATATGAAACGGGGATAAGAGTGAAACGGACAGAATCGTTCCTGTACTATTCCATTGCAGGCGCGATCAAGGGCAATGACTGCCCATCAGGAGTTTTGTCTCATGCAAAGCCGTATCACCGGAACCACCATGCCCGTTCTCGAGATGCTCCTCGACCCGAATGATGCCGTCATCTCGGAGGCGGGCGAGCTCTCGTGGATGAGCAGCTCGATCCAGATGACGACCCACACTCAGATGATGGGTGGCGGCGGATTTTTCGGCGCGATCCGCCGCGTCGCAGGCGGCGGCAGCCTCTTTATGACGGAGTACCGCTCCATCGGCGGCCAGGGCGAAGTGGCGTTCGCGACCAGGGTGCCCGGCCATATTGTTCCGGTCGAAGTGGGAGCCGGTCATGAATATTTCATTCATCGTCACGGCTTCCTCTGCGCAACCGCGCAGATTCAGTTGGGCGTGGGTTTTCAGCAATCGCTCGGCGCAGGTATCTTCGGCGGCGACGGCTTTCTGCTGCAAAAAGTGAGCGGACAGGGCGTCGCATGGCTCGAGCTCTCGGGTGAGCTGATTATCAAGGACCTCGCTCCCGGCGAGCTGCTGCGCGTCCATCCAGGACATGTCGGCGCCTTCCAGGGAACTGTCTCTTTCCAGATCACACGCATCCCCGGCATTCGCAACATGATCTTCGGCGGCGACGGCATCTTTCTCGCCGCGCTCACGGGACCGGGAAGAGTGTGGCTGCAGACGCTGCCCATCTCGAAGCTGGCGCACCAGCTGATGCAGTACATGCCAAGCGGCCGTCAGGAAACCACGCAGGCCGGAGTCGTCGGCGGCATTGTCGGGTCCATTCTGGAAGGCATGAAATAGCGTGGGTAGCTTATAGATCAGCCGTCATTCTGACGACCAGAGGGAGAGCTTGTCCTGAGCGAAGTCGAAGGAAAGAATCCCAGCGATGTACCTATGCCTACATCGTTGAGATTCTTCGCTCCGCTCAGAATGACGGCTAATTATTTTCGTCTATCCTAAAACGGCCTGTCGGTGTAAAGCGTCCTGTCGGAAAGCTCCTGCAGCTTGTAAAGATGCCCGTTGAGCAGCGATTCCACATGATCGTGGTGATCGCCCGGCACAAACAGAAACTTGCGCGGTCCATTGCCCCACATGGAAACCAGGTCGACGTCTTCGAGGAAGATGTGCGGCGCATCCGGGTAGCACGATCCCCAGATCATCGACGATGATCGCCCATTCACCAGCAGTGCCTGCCGGTGCGTGTAGAAGATCACCGACGACCCATCCGCCTGATCGCCGTAGAGAACCAGCTCGTCGTCCGGTGAAGCCAGACGGTTCACCGTGTCTGCCATCGCACGTGAAGAGAGCATCGGCTCAAAGCGAACGAAGGCGATGTGCGCAGCAATCAAAAACACCGCAGCCGTAAATGCGACCGAGACCGTCGACTCAAACGAATGCCCGCGTTTGCGCAGAACCCAGGCGACCAGCGGACCCACCAGCAAGGCCACAGCCGCCAGCGCCGCAGGCAGTCGCAGCGCTGCGAACGAAGGCCCGGTGAGATCGAAGAAGTGCGACGAGGCGAGCGAATAATCACCCACGCCGCGGTGCGCTAACAGCGTTCCAATGTCTGACACGTACGGCAGATGGCGCGATGCCCACAGCCCGCTGACCAGCGAGATCGCGGCAGCAATACCGAGCACCGCAAAGGCAGCATGCGCGCCCGTGAGCCACTTGCTTCTGGCATTGATCCAGCGTCCGGCCTCCGGCGCCTCTTCAATGGCGCCCAGCGCCCCCGCCGTCAAAATCACCAGCGGAAGATACGCGGGCCACGTGTAGTACTCCTGGTTGGTCGAGATCGCGAAGAAGAGCAGGATGAACGCGGCGTAGAGTGTCAGCAGCAAACTCGTACGTGCGCGGAAACGCACACGTGCCGCCATGCTGGCGGCCTCGTGTGCCGTGCTGCGGGCATCGAGAAAGTGCAGCGTGTTCGATGCGTCGTAGCGAACATCGGCCCAGGCGAGTCTCCGATTGCGCCATGCGCGGCGCAGTGCGACAGGGAAGTACAGGCTCCAGGGAAAGAGCCACACCAGCTGCCCTACCCAGAAGACCCAGAACGGCTGCTTGTTGTAATCGTGCGGATAGCGCTTGCCCAGAAAGCGCAAGAAGTGCTCATTGATGAAGTAGAAGTAGAAGAATCCGTGTACGTGCCCAGGTGCGGGCACATTGCCGACCGGGTCTCCATGGTCTGGATTGCGCAATCCGGCGAGAATATGCCAGGGTGCGGCAATCGCCAGAAAGAGCATCAGGCCGGTGAACAGGCGAAGCTGCCGCCATTTGCGCCATTCGCCTGTGACCGCTAAATACGGCAACACCGCCGCCAGAAAGAAGACCGGCGCAATCAAGCCCTTGGCCAGTACGGCAACCGCCAGCGCGGCGTACATCACGTAGAGGCGCCCCGGCTTGCGGTCTTCAAGGCCCGTCAGAAAGCAATAGAGAGCAAGCCCGATAAAAAACGTCAGGATCGATTCCGGAATAAAGAACCGCGTCCAGAGGAAAACACCGAAGCTCGTCAGCATCCCCAGCGCGGCGTAAAACGCGGCGCGTTCGCCGTAGGCCCGCCGCGTCCAGAACCACGCCAGCACGGCGCAGGCGAGCACCCCCAGCGCCATCGGTAGGTGTGTGGCAAAGACGTTGTAGCCAAAGATGTGATAATCCACCGCAGCCAGCCAATAGGGCAGCGGCGGCTTCTCCAAGTAACGCACGCCGTTGACGTAAAGTGTTACCCAGTCGCCACTTCTGGCCATATGCTGGGCCGCGTTGGCGTGGGTTGCATCCGCGTCATCCAACAGGGAAGGCGTAAACAGCGCCGCGAAATGCACGGCGAGAAAGACAAGCAGGAGCAGGGTCCATGTCTTTACCGGGGACGAAAGTAATGCAGGTTTGCGAGGATGATTACCAGGCAATATCGAGTCAGCCATCATGATTCCAAAGATTTAGGATATCAGTGCATTGAGTCCAACCACAGCAAACACGCGGCGAAAGCCCCGGGCGAAGCCTTCTACAACGAGAAGCAGGCCTGACGCGCCTCTCGATCATCTGCGAAAGCTGACGGCAACGCTACGTTCCAACTTGGAGAAGTGCGCGACGAATCCTGACGTCGATCCGGTTCACGATGTGCGCACCGGAACACGTCGCGTGCAGGCGATGGTGGAAGCGATGATGCGCGAGCGCAACCACGAAGCTCTCGACACTGCCTTCAAGGAGCCGGCGGAAAAGTGGCTGCAAATGCTCAAGAGGATGCGCCGTGCCGCCGCGCCCGTCCGTGACCTCGACGTACACCGTAAGCTGCTGCATAAGCTGGGGAAGTACGGCAGCAAGGGCGAAGACGCGGGATTGGCTGCGCCGGCGAGTGATGCCGCAGTTGTCGGCCCATCGCCGGATGTAGTCGAAGCTCCGGCCACTGGACTGCCGGTGAATTCTGTCGTGCAACAGGCCGAGCATCTGGATGCGTGGCTCCAGCATGCGCGCCAGCACAATGCGGCGGGGCTGAAGAAGAGAGCAGGGAAGCTGCTCGCGAAATTCGACGAGGAAGCAGGCGCTTTAGAAACGGCAGTGCAGCAGGGAAGACGGCCCCGGCGCCATCCGAGGAGCGCGGCTGTCGTTGCGCTCGAATCCTTCGCGCGACTTGTGCACGAAATGCAGCAACTGGATGAAGGCAATCTGCACGATTTTCGCAAAGGTGCGAAGAAGGCCCGGTATATCGCCGAATCCGCAGCGGAGGATGCGCATGCGATCGCTATCGGCAAGGCTCTGAAAAAATTGCAGGACGAGATTGGCGACTGGCACGACTGGCTGGTCCTGGGCGACGAAGCCCGCGCCGCACTTGGCGATGATAAGAACGAGCTCATCTCTCTGATCGACGCGGAGCGGGACCGTCATTATGTGCTTTCGATGAAGACCGTGAACCGTCTGCGCGGAAGACTGCTGGGCGAATGGCTGGCGATCGCGCAGCCGCGCCGTCGAACGTCGGCCGCGTCGCAGCAGAAACCACTTAGCCATGATTTGTCATCCTGAGCGAACAGCAGGATCTGCTTTTCATCACATCCCGCCACAACGCTAACAATGCAGTAAGGGGACGTTACACGAGGAGTCATCTTAGTCGTGTATCTTTCTTTGAGACAAAAAAACTTGTAGAGTGCACCCCCCAAGCATGCAGACGTTTGCCGCAATCGACATAGGTTCCAATTCCTGCCGGCTCAAGATCGCCCGCGTAGTCCAGCACCAGCTTAAAGTCCTGCATGAGGACCGCGAAGTCACGCGACTTGGTGGCAGTGTTTTCGAGACCGGCCTCGTCTCTCCCGAGGCCATGGCCGCTACACTCGACGCTCTGAAACGCTTTCATCGTGCCGCCCAGCTGCATGGAGCCGACCGAGTCCGCGCCGTGGCCACGGCTGCGATGCGCGACGCCCGCAACGCCCGCGCCTTTCTTGCCTGGGTGCGCGACGAGACGGGCTGGGAGGTAGAAATCATCTCGGGTCTCGAAGAAGGCCGTCTTATCCATCGCGGCATCATGAACAACGAGACGGGCACCGCGGGCCGCTGCCTGCTGATCGACGTCGGGGGCGGCAGCTGCGAAATCTCGCTCTCCGAACACAAGCGCATCAAGGAGACGGTCAGCGTCCCGCTCGGGGCCGTTCGTCTCACCGAAGAATTTCTGCACACTGATCCGCCATCGAAAGAAGACATCGCCCGCCTTAAACAGTTCATCGCCCGCGAGCTGCGCCGGGCCGAGCGCCGCGTGCAGCCTCTGCGGGTGCAGACGATCATTGCGACCTCCGGCACCGCAGCCGCGCTCAGCGAGGCCAGCCATCTCGTCGAGAAGCAGCGTTCCGGAAAGAAGAGTCCTATTACGCTCACGCAGAACGTGCGTAAGCTGACAGAAAAACTCACGAAGATGACGAACGAGGCTCGCATGGGCGTGCAGGGCGTCGGCCCGCGGCGTTCAGAGATCATTGTCGCCGGTGCGCACGTCTTCGCTGAACTGCTTGAAGGGTATTCGCTCCCCGGTTTCCGCTATTCACCCATGGGCCTGCGCGATGGGATTCTCGCGCAGATGCTCGCCGAACAGGACCCGCGTGCCACGGCCCATCAGCAATTTGAACGCGACCGCTGGGAGTCTGTGCTCGCGACCTGCCGCATGTACGGCATCGACCCGCGACAGGCCGAGCCTGTGCGGCAGCATGCGGCGCAGCTGTTTCGTGATCTGGAACCGGTGCACAGGCTCGCGCCGGAGTATCAGACATGGCTCGAAACGGCGGCCATGCTGCGCGATATCGGAAAGTTCATGAACTACCAGGGCTATCACCGGCACGCGCAATACATCATTGCGAATTCGGAGATGTTCGGCTTTACGCCCGCACAGCGCGTCATCACCTCGGCGATTGCGCGTTATTTAGGCAAAAGCCGTCCTGAGCCCACGGGACGCACCATGCGCCAGGTGGCTCCGGAAGAGCACGAGAGCGTCAAACGTGCCGTCGTGCTGCTGCGCCTGGCCGTTGCTCTCAATCAGGACCGCGCCAGCGATGTCTTGAAGGTGCGCATACGCACCTACCCCAAGCAGGTGCTGCTGGAGATCCTTCCCGGACGCACAGGCGCGGAGCTGGAACTGTGGTCGCTCCGCAAGGAAGCCGCTTACTTCCGCGAAGTCTTCCGACGCGACCTCTTCGTCACGTCGGTATAGACTCCGCGCAGAATCCGTGGATCGACCAGCCAGTTCAGCACGCCCGGACGACGCGTGCAGTCCACGCGTGCAATCGCTCCCTTGCGCATGCGAATATTCGCGCGCCCCGGTGAGACGATCAGCGCACCGAGAAACTGCGGCAGATTGGGACTGTGCCCAACCACGAGCACATTTTCGTACTTAGCGAGGCTGGCCATAAATTGCTGGAATGTGGCGATCGTGGCGCCGGGTGAAAGCGCCTCGGTTACCTGGATCTTCGTATCGTAGCCAACCTCCGTGCCAACGAGTGAGGCAGTTTGCAGCGCGCGCTTCAGCGGACTGGAAGCAATCAGGTCAAATTGCACGTTCAGTGCAGTTAAGTAGCTGCCGACCAGAATGCATTGCTGCTTGCCTTCTTTATCGAGCGGGCGTTTTACATCGAGGAGCGGATTTTCGCGGCGTGTACCCGCGCTTGCGTGACGAAGAATATAGAGATTCATGAGGAGGAGCTGCCCTTACCAACCAGTAATTTGCACAAGAAGCAGGCTACTTGGCAATCTTTTAATCTAATTGTAACAATTGGGCTGCCGCTTAAATCCACAAGGGATGCGGCTTACGCAGCTTGCGAGGGGGTCGGGACTGGTTCCACCGGAAAGCCGGGGTCAATTCCCGCAGTGCCGGGCTTCGCAGGCGGCAATGGGTCTGGATCGGGCTTGGGGATTGCTCCGGGGAATGGGTCGGGAAGCTTTCCCGGCAGCGTTCCCGGATCGATGCCGGGCACCGTATCCAAAACTGCCGGATGTAGCTGCGAGAGCAACCAGCGCGACAATGGATCGGGAGTGACCATTCCTGCAATGAGAGGCGGCTAAAGGACGAAGGGTTGCATACTTTGTGCTCAGTCGTATTGCCAAAGTTGACTGACTAGCAACCCCCCCAGCCATCGCCGTTCTTCAGCACGTTCAAAACCGGCTATTTGAAGTGCCGCAGCATGGTCCGGCAGGGAGCGAACCTGCAGACCGGTCATCAACCCGAACGCCTGATAGAGCCCAAAGATCATGGGTTTTCCCAAGATCGCGCCTACCCGCGTATGCGGCAATGCGAATTCCGAAACAACCCACCGCGCATCCGGGGTCAGTCTCGTCGTAACGCGTTCAATCAGTGCGGCAACCTCCGGCTCAAACAGGCAATCGAGGAAGAAATGGGTCACCACCAGGTCGTATGCGTTTTCCGGCGGTACGAAGAAGCGGGCATCGGCCTGATGCAGGGTCACACGCTTGCGATCCTCCAGCCTGAGTCGCTCCTCGAGAAGACGCAGCATGGCCGGGCTGATATCGACCACATCGGCCTGCAACGCTGGATTGACGGCTAGAAGGCGCGCAAGAAACCGTCCATCTCCGTCACCAAAGATCAAAGCGCGTTTTGCATTCACCAATGCCGGTAGATAGTGAAATCGACAGCGTTCGAGCGTCCGGCCAAAGCTCAGGTATTCCAGCCGGCGATAGGGTTTTGCCAGCCGATCGAAGTTCAGCCTGCGGCTCACCGCATCCACGCTGTAAACAGCAGAGGTGTCAACAGCACCGCATCGACGGCCACGCGTAATTGGATCGCCGTGAAATTGTTGCTGCGAGCCAGCCACAGCAACAAGAGAGCCGCCATCGCCGATGCCAGGTAGAGGCAGAACAGCGCGTCTGCGTGAAAATGAGTCGCGGCCAGCGCAATCGAGAGTAACGCTGTTCCCGCAGCGAGCTCCTGCAGATGCCGACCCACCCACACGGTCGTCGAGTGCGCGCCGGCGCGGGTTGCGGGCGTTCCTTCCCAGACTTCGATTGCCACGCAATTCAGCCAGCACAATAT
>Ga0207035_1063_pt1 | contig 29180 bp, 27 predicted proteins | sample Alteio_BWMinCont_77_FD_153272 | JGI IMG/M metagenome (GOLD analysis project Ga0207035, IMG submission 153272) | Enriched cells from forest soil in Barre Woods Harvard Forest LTER site, Petersham, Massachusetts, United States -... | ecosystem: Environmental > Terrestrial > Soil > Temperate forest >... | reverse complement strand
GTTTGTGGCGGGTTCGGCTATTTTTGGCAATAAAGAGTATGTAGAAACGATAAAAGCATTTAGAAAAATATTAAAAAATCCTGACTAGCTTGTTGTTTTTTTTGTTATATAATTATGAGTAGACTCATGGTTTGAGTTGTTTTAACGGATTAATAGGTCGAGCAGATCAAGGATGAAACGGTTGGGATAAAAGCTTGACCGCCAAATCCTGGGTTTACAGACATCAATAAAATCATATCTAGTTTATCCATCACATAAGATAACACTGTCAGTGGTGTTGCAGGATTTAAAACAAGGCCTGCTTGGCAGCCCAATTCGCGAATCAATTGCAAACTGCGATCGATATGTTCACTGGCTTCTGGATGAAAAGTAATGAAAGATGCACCCGCCTTTGCAAACATTTTGATTAATTCATCAACCGGTTTTACCATTAAATGCACATCAATCGGTGCTGTAATACCATAATCCCGTAATGCCTGACACACTGCAGGGCCAAACGTTAAATTAGGAACAAAATGATTGTCCATCACATCAAAATGAATCCAATCTGCACCCGCTTTTAATACTGCTTCGACTTCCTGTCCTAAACGAGCCAGATCTGCAGACAAAATAGAAGGCGCAATAATAAATGGATGCATGACTATTATTCCTATATTCCTATTCAAAGAAATCTTAATTAAACCAATATCCTAATACTAAAACATGGAGATTAATCCCATGATTAGAAGGCCCAATGTACGCATTCGAAAAATGAATGGCTCGATAACCGATATCGTATTGCTGCGCTTCTCCAAAACGAAACCCAACACCAATTCTATCTTCAAATTGAAAATGTATTCCCAAATCTCGCCCGCCAATTTCTTTTTGACTTAACCAAGATAATCCTACGCCCAGTTCTAAATAAGGCCAACCCCATTGCATTTTTTCTGCCCGCTGCAGTCGAAACACACCCGCAAACGCTGCAGCTTCTAGGCTGCGATGACTGCCGGGTTTTGGTCCCCGCTTACCATTCATGGAATAAAAGCTCGCTTCCCAGTAGCCCCCGACCGGCCAATCGCTGCCTTGTGCCCATTGTTTGTCAAAATTCTTTTGTAAACCAATACGAATGGGAACAATCTGTGCCGCCCCATACCCTGAACCAATAGACAGTCCTTCTCTTGCCCATACTGGCATACAAACAATCATACTGATAAAAACAACCCAATGAATACCCTTCATTGCATCCTCTTCCCTTTTTTCCTTCCATTTTTTAGAGACAAGGCACTCAACTTATGTTAAGATTGCCCTCGATTCAACCCCTAAAAAATTTAGTTGATTAACCAATTAATTATAGGAGCACACCACAATGTCCAAAAAGAATGACAAACGTGAACGTCTCATCGATGCTGCAGATGAGTTAATCTATCAACAAACTTTTAACTCAACCACACTCGCTGACATTGCCACTCGAGCAGAGGTTCCGCTCGGCAATGTATATTACTACTTTAAAACTAAAGATGATATTTTAAAGGCCGTTGTACAAAAAAGAGCAGCCGAATTACAAGGTCAATTTGCAACTTGGGAACAACAATTACCCAACGCCAAAGAACGTTTACAAGCTTTTATTGCGCATACCACACAGACTTCCGAAACCACCGCTCAATTTGGATCCTCACTCGGCAGCCTTTGCCAAGAGCTTGGCAAGTCCACTGGTGAATTGGCAAATCTTGCAGCAGACTTAATGCACAAAACATTAGGATGGATAGAAGCGCAATTTAAAACGCTAGGAAAAGGCGAACAATCTGTGATATTGGCTAAATATTTAATAGCCAGTCTTCAAGGCGCGTCTTTATTGACACTGACTTTTAAAGATCCAAGTCTGGTTCAACGTCAAACCAAAAACTTAGAACAGTGGTTAGAAACTGCTTAACTATTTAAAATAGTGTAATAATGTAAAAAGACAGAATGAGGCAATCGCTTTTAGCGAAAGCCTCGTTCTTCTCGTATCAGATCATAAGCTGCACGTATTTGTTGAGTCTTTTCTTTTGCTAATTTTACCATCCCTTCCGGCAGGCCACGTGCTGCTAATTTATCTGGATGATGTTGATTCATCAGTCTACGATAAGCTTTTTTAATTTCAGCAATGGTTGCGCTAGACAGAATGCCTAATACACCATAAGCATCTTGTAAAGAATAAGCCTCTGTATTTTTCGCATAAGCATATTCATAACTTCGTCCATTGGCATATTGTGATTGTGATGATTGTGATGATTGTGATGACCATTGGAAAGCTTGGCTTGCCCATTGTCTTGCCCATAATTGTTCAAATTCTTGCGGGGAAAAATTTAATCTCTGACAAATTAACAATAAAATTCGACGTTCTTCTGAGTGTAGTTCGCCATCTGCCAACGCGGCTTCTAGTTGAATTTCTACAAAGAATCTGAGTAAATCTGGGTGTTTATAACACTCTTGCATTAAAAGAGAAAGCGCTTCTTCGATATTAAAATCGGGCTCTTTTCCTTTTGTAAAAAGATGAATAGCCTGTTTTCTTAATTCGTCATTTAATTCTAAACGAGACATAATCTGATTGGCTGCACGTATTTCACGTTCACTAACCCTGCCATCTGCTTTTGCAAGATGTCCCATGATTGAAAAAGTGGCAGTAAAAAAAGCATTTTGAACGGCAATACTGCGCTCTCGAGGAATATGATGTAGATGCAGGCGTAAACCCCGATCAAACCAACTTCCCACAAAAAAGCCAATAATAGCGCCTAAAATCCCCAGCAATTTAAAGCCAAGTAAGACGCCAATGAATCTACCCCAAATAGTCATAGGCTCAGATTATACCAGCATCAGTAAGGGTTCTCAACTTACTTGAATTTGGGATGTATTGTTATATTCACTCTTTTCTGCCAGCATTAATTCTTCTGGTGTTCCAATATTATGCCAAACACCAGAATAATATTCGCCAGTGATTTGTTGCTCAATAAACGCCTTCTTAAATAAAGAAGGTAATCGAAAAATACCTGCTGGACATCCTGCAAACAACGCAGGACGATAAACGCCAATGCCTGCAAAATTTAGAAGCGGTCCCCCGACTTCGGCAACCAAACCATTAATGAGTGCATAATCTCCTTGCGGATGGTACGGCGGATTATCAACCAAGACTAAATGCGCAAGTCCTTTGGGTTCGAAGGGCAAGCGTTCAAAAGGAAAATCCGTTAAAATATCGCCGCTAACAACCAAAAAAGGATCTGGTCCTAACTGTGGTAGTGCTTTGGCAATACCACCACCCGTTTCTAAAGCAGGGTTTTCAATAGAGTAAAAAATCTGAACACCCAATTGCTGCCCATCTCCCAACGCCTCTTCAATTTTTTTCCCGAGATGCCCATGATTCACATTAATGACAATTTCAACAATGCCTGCACGCGCCAATGCCTGTAGGTGATGGATAATCAACGGCTTTCCCCGAACAGGCAATAAGGGTTTAGGGGTGTGATCGGTTAAAGGCCGCAAGCGTTTTCCTAACCCTGCTGCCAAAATCATTGCGCGCATTTTAGATCCTCAAACAAAGTCCACAAAGGGTTTAATTCCGGATACCGAACACTGGTCTCTTGAATATACTGTAGAACTCTCGGCAAATCATTTAGATATTGTGATTTCCCATCTCGGTAATAAAGCCTTGAAAAAATACCCAGATTCTTTAAATGTCTTTGTAATCCTGTCCAATCAAACCATCGTACAAATTCCGCCGTACTCACTTGCTTGCTTAATAAGCCTTTTTGGGTTGCAAGTTGTTGAAAATTTTTGACCCATCCGACAACGTGTTCTCTTGGCCAAGTAATATAACAATCTTGCAATAAAGACACTAAATCGTAGGTAATGGGACCAATCATGGCATCTTGAAAATCTAAAACACCGGGAGATCCTGCTTCTAAAATCATTAAATTACGGGAATGGTAATCTCGATGAACAAAAACTTGTGGTTGAGAGTCTATGGTTTCCAAAAGACGTTCATACGTTGTTTCTAAAATATTTTGCGAAGTATCGGTTAGCAAAACGCCCTTATGTTTTCCAAGAAACCATTCTTGAAAAATGCCATACTGTCTTTTCAAAAAAGCACGATCAAAAACAGGCACCTTGGCCTGACAACTTTGAATTTTAAGCAAGGCTTGAAAAGCTTCTCCGTATAAAGTATCTGCGGATTGCAGAGTGAGTTCTGGCAAATACAGACGATCGCCTAAATCAGACAGCAATAAAAACCCATGATCGAGTTGTGAAGCGACTATGGTGGGCACTGATAATCCCTGGCTGCCTAATAAGTGCGCCATTTCCATAAACACTTTGGGCTCTTCGGGCGGCGGTGCATCCATCAACACATATTGCTGTTTATTTTGTGTGACAAAGATTCTGTAGTACCGTCTAAAACTTGCATCCCCTGCCAAAAGGACTTTTTGAAAGTCGGCGGTTTTTAGCGTTTGATACAACCACTGATCTAAAATCTGTTCACGATTCATGTTAGATAATTTACTCAATTGTATAAAAATTTGCAGTTGCCCTACAAAGTATGCGATGTTTAGGCAACATGAAGTTTGTAAAACGTATATTGAACCTTTTAGTGACGCTTGTCACCAGCTTACTCTGTTTATCTATCATAGCGGAACCAAATTCTAATGATAATGCCTATCTCTATGATGATTGGGTTTGCGATTCAAAAAATAAATTGTGTAACGGTTATTACTTAGAGCAACCGGCTTTATTTCCAGGAAAGTCTCAAAAAGATTTAGAAGATCAACCCACGTCGGTTACTTCAAATCAAGGCGAATTCGCTTCCGAAGGCAATACGACCTTAACCGGGCATGTGCATTTAACACAAGGCAATCAGCAAGCATTTGCCGACCATGTGGTGATTCATCGTAATGCCCAAAAACCCAATAGTTTTGATCTTATTGAAGCAACTGGCCATGTAAAAATACTTGAACCCGGATTACGAGTGGATGGTACCAAAGCCGATATCAACTTAGAACAAAATGTCGACGTAATCCAAAATGCACATTATCGCTTATATGAACGTCATGCGAGAGGCACTGCAGATTCTATTACGATTCGGGATCGCAGTCGAATGATCTTAAAAAATGCTACGTATACCACCTGCAGCCCATTTCAAAATACTTGGACTGTCAAAGCCAGTAATGTCGATCTAAACAAAAAAACCGGACGCGGACGGGCACGTCACGCACGATTATATGTTAAAGACATCCCGGTTTTTTATTTCCCTTATGTCGATTTTCCCATCGATGATCGACGACAAACCGGATTTTTGTTTCCAAGTTTTGGCACCACAAACCGTTCGGGTGCAGAATTGGCTGCTCCCTTTTATTGGAATATTGCACCCAATTACGATGCGACTTTCACGCCTCGTTATTTAAGTAAACGTGGGGGCGAATTACAAGGTCAATTCCGTTATTTAACTTCGCATAGCCGGGGAGAAATAGAAGGCGGAATATTACCGCACGATATGGCCTACCGCAGTTTTCTTGCAAAAGAAAAAGCCAAAGTTGCTGAGTTAAGCCCTAATGATCCACTACGACAAGATCCTCGTGTCACCGCGTTAAACAGAGGTGGCACAACTCGCCAAGCCTTTCGCGCACAACACGCAACCACTTTCGATTCCAATTGGTCTGGTGGGCTTCAATATCAAACGGTCAGTGATGATAACTATTTTATGGATTTTGGGCATACCTTAGGCCTAGCAAGCACCACTCAATTGTTACAACAAGCGGATCTTACCTACCAAGATCTTAATTGGAAGGTAACCTCTCGTTTGCAACAACACCAAACTTTGCACCCTTTTCTTGGGCCAGTCACCCCCAGCGTTTATAAGCGAGTCCCACAAGTAGCCTTGCAAAATACTTTTTTGGATTTGCCCTATGGTTTAGAATGGACAACGTCTGGCGAATTTTCACGTTTTCTGCATAAACACGATTCTTTTGCGAATCCTGCATTTACCATGGCAGATCGCGCACAGTTGCGTCCTGGAATTTCTTTACCTTTTATTACCCCTGGGTGGTTTATAAAGCCTAGGCTTCAGTGGAACCTGCTGGCTTATGCATTAATGATTAACCCAAAATTATCTGCAACAAACCCGACACTTACAAGCCAACAACCCAAAGGCCCAGTCAGTACCGTTCCAATGTTTGATTTGGATTCTGGTTTAATTTTTGAACGCAATTTTGTTGCAAAAAACGAACCTTATATTCAAACACTAGAACCCAGACTCTACTATTTACATGTCCCTTTTCGAGATCAAAATAATTTGCCTATTTTTGATACCAGTTATCCAGGCTTTGATTATAATCAGCTTTATCGAGACAATCGATTTAGCGGTTTAGATCGCGTGGGAGATGCCAATCAAGTCACACTCGGTGTTACCAGTCGATTCTTGTCTGAAGAAACCAGCAGTGAACAACTTAGTTTAATGCTAGGACAAATTATTTATTTTAATGAACGACGCGTTTCTATTTGTAATTCTAAAACAAATCCCCATTGCGCAGTACTAGAAAATCCAAATAGGAAAAGACATCGTTCTGCCCTGGTGGGTCTTGCCCGTTTATACATACACGAACATTGGTCTGCCAATGCAGAAGTAGAGTGGGACCCTTACCAACAGCGGCGAGACAAAGAAGCATTTTCTGTGCAATATCAACCAAGCGATCGCTCAATTTTTAACGTTGGGTATCAATTTTTACGGCGAAACCCTGTTAGGGTTGATCCACTCACAGGTTTACATGAACGCTTAGAACAAACCGATACCTCTATGGCACTGGCTGTGACAGAGCAATGGCGTTTGCTGGGCCGTTGGCATTATGATCTTAAAAATCATCGTTCAAATGATATATCGTTCGGTATTGAACAAGAAGGTTGTTGCACGGCTGTCCGGTTATTTGTTTCTCGTTTTCTGGAACCCTATGCCGTTAATCAACCGCCGCTTTTTAACCATAATCGCTATTCCAATGCCGTGTTCTTACAGTTTATTTTTAAAGGCTTTGCAGGCATTGGCGATAGCGATAATCAAATGACAGGCAGCCTAAAACGATCGATTCCGGGTTATCAGTGGAGAAATGAAAGGTATTAGACTTTTTACCCTTTAGACGCACCAAAAAATCAAGATGCTTTACGAAGAGGCGCGCTAATTTGGGCTTGGGTTATTTTTTTTCCATGCTTAATTTTACGCCGGTTTATTTGGATGAGCTGCACCTGCCTGAACCACAACAACTGCTGCCGCCGCGCCTTGTGCTTGTCCATTGACGACTTGTTGCAGTGGCGTGAAAGCGCCGGGACGTACCGACATATTAGCGTTAGCGTCTTGTTGCAAAGCCTTTAGTTCTGCCTCAAATCTTCCTAAACAATTCCTGATTTTTTCTTCGCGATCCTTTTGCTCCTCTTTTTTATCTGTAGTTTTGATTTCAGGCTTTTTTACAGATTCCTTACTTTTTTCTTGTTCCATGTCAGCTTTGATTTCGAGCGCGCGTTCATCCCATTTCGCGCCTAACTTAAGAAGTGTTTCCACCATACTAGGCGCATGAGACAGCGCATAAGAAAGCGGGGTGGGTGACCTCATATACTCTCTGTCCGACCACCCGCTGCCTCCAATATAGCAATTAACATCGTGCCCACCTTTTTTTACTAACCACCGTACTGCAGCAGCATTCTCATCGAGTATTGCATTAAACAATCCCATATCACGATCTTTGTATTTTTTTCCTTGAAATTCATCGCTATCATTTGCATACGCTTGTACGACAGCCTGGCCATCAACTTCCCCGCTCATAATCATTTGTAACAAGCGTGCTCTATTTTCTACTTTCAATAACTCTGGATTAATTGCCATAACGTTCTCCTTTAATTAAAAAAATTTACAACCACATAATAAGGCCTATAGCGGCTATAGAGTCAAGATAAAGTGAATGCTCATTAATAATTAGTTAAGAAGGTTAGATAATAATTTGTTTGGGTCAAAACCCATAACCACTCAGGGGTCAATCTCTAGGTAGAGTGATATAGTTGAAGAGTTCTCCTGTTTCTTGTATCTTGTTTCATATATCTTGTTTTTGAAGTTATCTATTGGACTAATATTATGATTAAATCACGCACCGTTCTAAACAGTATCCTTTTAGGGTTAAGCCTAAGCCTAGCCGTCTTCTCTTTGCAAGCAGCGCCTAAAGCTAAAAAACTGCCAATGTTAGACAATATGGTTGCTGCTGTTAACAACGAAGCAATTACGGCAGCAGAATTAAACAAGCAAACTGAATTACTTCTGGTGCGATTACGGCAAGCAGACAATCCTCTGCCCGACATGCCGGTACTGCGGAAACAAATTTTGGACAAAATGGTTTTAGAAAAGCTGCAACTCCAATTGGCAAAAGAGGAACAAATTGAAGTAGATGACAAAACCCTAAACTCCGCAATTGATGAAATTGCTAAACGAGATGGCTTAACCGTTTCTCAAATGAAAGAGTTTTTAGAAGAGCAAGGGATCCCATACGCACAATTTCGTAGCACCATCAAAACAGAAATTACTTTATCAAAGCTGCATCAAAGAGAAATTGGTCAACAAATTATTATTTCCCCTAGAGATATTGATCAATTTTTAAAATCTCCCATGGGGCAAGATCAAACCGGCGCTGAATATCACTTAGCGCACATTTTAATTTCTTTACCAGAATCACCGAACAATGCTGAACAAGAAAAAACAGAGGCGCGTGCAGAAGCGATTGTAAAAGAATTAAAGGCGGGTGCCGACTTTGCCAAAACAGCCATGGCTAAATCTGCAGGACAACAAGCATTAGAAGGCGGAGATCTCGGTTGGCGGAAAACAGCCACCATTCCTACTTTATTTGCAAAAATTGCACCCACTTTACGCGCAGGTGAAATCTATGGACCCATTCGAGATTCCAGTGGGTTTCATATTATTAAACTGATAAACAAGCGTGCGCAAAACGCGGCATCTTCTAAAAACCAAGATACCATAACGGCCACTCGTCAAAAGGCCATGGAGTTTCTGTATCAAAGAAAGTTTGATGAAAAATTGGTTTCATGGTTGCGGCATTTACGAGCCGATGCAGAGGTAGAAATATATTTGAATGAAACCTAAGCTTTCGCATAAACCGCGCAAACGCTTTGGGCAAAACTTTTTGCAAGATCCTTTTATTATCCAAAAAATACTAGAGGTTGTTGCGCCACAACCCGCCGATAAAATGGTAGAAATTGGACCCGGATTAGGAGCGCTTACCAAACCGCTCTTGTCTACCATCGACCACTTGGATGTAATAGAACTGGACCGAGACTTAGCTAGCCAATTACAAGTCACCTGGGGTCATACCCATAAATTAACCATACACACTGCAGATGCACTACAGTTTGATTTTAAGACCTTAATGAAGAGTAATACGAATACTCAAAAACTCAGAGTCATTGGAAATTTACCCTATAATATTTCAACGCCCTTAATGTTTCATCTTTTTAAATTTTGCGATCTGATTGAAGACATGCATTTTATGCTGCAAAAAGAAGTTGTCGAGCGATTAATTGCAAAACCCAATAATAAACAATACGGTAGATTAAGCATTATGGCTCAATATTATTGTCTCCCCCAGTATTTATTTACGGTCGAAGGCGAAGCTTTTCATCCAATGCCAAAAGTGCAATCCGCCTTTGTTCGATTAACGCCTCACCAACCACTCCCCTTTCCTGCCCATAATCTAAAAATTCTTCAAACCATTACCCGAGATGCCTTTAATCAGAGAAGAAAAACACTTTCTAATGCGTTAAAAGCGCATTTAAAAATAGAAGATTTCGAACAGCTGGGTATTAACCCTAAGCTGCGTCCAGAAGTCTTATCGTTATCCGATTTTGTACAGATGAGTAATTATATTCACCAACATTACCCGAACAAGGAAATATAAATGCCCACTTATGCAATCGGGGATATTCAAGGCTGTTTTTCGTATCTAGAGCAATTATTAGACAAAATTCAATTTGATCCCAAAAAAGATTTTCTTTGGTTTACAGGCGATCTGATTAATCGCGGCCCCCAATCTTTAGAGACTTTACGTTTTATAAAAGGGTTAGCACAACATAACCAAGCCATCACTGTACTTGGAAACCACGATTTAACCTTATTAGCAGTGGGCTATAAAAAGGCGCCCTATAATCCTCTGCATCATACTTTTTCAGATATTTTAAACGCACCCGATAAAAATGAATTATTAGATTGGTTAAGGCATCAACCGTTACTGTATCATGATGTTGCTTTAGGTTATGCAGTCGTCCATGCAGGATTACACCCGCAATGGGATTTAACGTTAGCACTTTCTCTGGCTAAAGAAGTCGAAGCTGCATTACAAGGGGTTCATTTTACCGACTTTTTTTCTAATCTATACGGAAATGAACCCACCGTTTGGAATATTGAACTCACAGGCTGGGATAGGTTACGTTTTATTACAAACTGTTTTACTCGACTCCGGTTTTGTAGCCCAGAGGGCAAAATTGAATTGGTCAGCAAAGAATCCACCCATTATGCGCCAACCAATTATCTACCTTGGTTTGAAGTACCTAATCGCCAGAATAGTGCCTTCAATATCATTTTTGGTCACTGGGCTGCTTTAGAAGGGCGTTGCAATACCCCCAAAGTCTTTGCTCTAGATACGGGATGTGTCTGGGGCAATGCCTTAACAGCTTTGCGTTTAGAAGATGGTATACGGTTTTCGGTGCCCTGCAAAAAGATGACCAATAGCTAAAGACTGTGTTTTTTGAAAAGAACTATTCAAAAAATATTGGAAAATCACATTATTTTTTTCTATTCTAAATTTGGTTAACCACTTTTTTTACAGGAGACTCCATGAGTAAGAAGCACTTAATATTAGCATCCGTTGCGATGTCTTTGGTCATGACTGGTCCTATTGCTTATGCTGACAAAGCTATGCAGTTAGCCGACAACGAATTAAGAGAAAAGGTTACAGAACCCTGGGAGGATAATCGAGACGAAAAAAGAGAAGAAAAAACCGAAGATAGAGCAAGGCACTATACCCATAAACACAAACATAAGCATAAGCACAAGGTTAAACATGCGCAGAAGCCTAAGGCACAAGCGCATAAGCACAGAAGCCATAAAAAACATCAAGAAACTCAATCCACAGAGCAACCTGCTAGGGAAAAGAAAGGCAACAGATAAGGTCGTTCAAAGTGCAAGAAGGGGGGCAACCCCCTTCTCGTATCTCCCCTTCTAAAGAAACCCTAGTTCAGGTAACTTAACTTTAAATAGCGATAATAAGTCCCTTCAGCATTAGAAACAGCCAATAAAAACCCTTCTTTACCATCCAAAAACCCAAGTCTTAACAGATAACCCCGAAAAAATGCCCATAGACCATGAGATATCGCTTTAAAAAGACTACCCTTTTGTCCTTGTATTTTTTTTTGTTCCGCGCTCCAACTAGAATAATCATTCATTTTTCTTAAAACCATGTTGAGATCACGAAAAGCCAAGTGATAAATCGGCTTTTTAAGTTTTCCGATTGAACCTTCTACATCTATTCGTTCATGCACTAAAAGAGAAGCAAAACGTGCCTTAAGGCGGCGGAACAGCACAACTTGACGATCATTCCACCAGTCGCCAAAACGAATGGCCTTTCCACAATATTCAGAAATAAAAGGTATTTCAAAGCCATTATAAGATGTGTTCGAGAGAACCGATAAAATTTCTTGCTTCAATTCTGGGGTGACACGTTCATCTGCATCAATGGATAAAACCCAATCGCCCGTTGCCATTTCTAACGCCCGTTGCTTTTGAGCACCATACCCCGGCCAATCCGTCACTAAGATTTTATCGGTATAAGGACGGCAAAGCTCGACTGTCCCATCCGTACTGCCAGAATCGACCACCACGATTTCATCTGCCCAGTTAACCGATTTTAAACACGCTTCAATATTACGGGCTTCATTTTTAGTAATGATAATAACACTTAATAAAGGCATAGGTTGCTCACCTCAAGATTTTAAAGCAGCAGTATACTTTACTCTCTCTCAAACAAAAATTAGATCTCTTTTTAGTTGACGAACTACTCTTATCCGAGGTCCAATGTTGTATATTTAAAGTACCGACTTAAACCAAGCAGGGAGAAGCGCAGAATGTTACCATCCACTTTATTAAGGGCGTTGTTTTTTAGCCTTTTGTGGGTTGTAAGCCTGCCATCACAGGCAGACTATGTGTGCAATATGACCAGCGGCGTCACAGAAATCAGCCGTGAAATTCACAATTTACACATGATTATTTTTTGGATATGCGTGGTCATCGGTATTAGTGTATTCAGCGTCATGTTTTATGCCATTATTTGGCATCGAAAATCCAGGGGCGCGACTGCGGCGCATTTTCACGAAAATACCATTGTTGAAATTATATGGACCATTATCCCTTTTACAATTTTAATTTTTATGGCAATGCCTGCCACACGTTTGCTTATCAAAATGCATAATACTCAGATCGATTCAGAACTCTCCATTAAGATTACCGGACATCAATGGCGGTGGGAATATGAATATATCGGCGAAGGTGTTCATTTTATCAGCAATCTAACCACACCAAAACTGGAAACCCAAAATCGTGCCGTCAAAAATCCACATTATCTTCGAGAAGTGGATAACCCGCTGGTTCTTCCAATTGGAAAAAAAATTCGTTTTTTAACCACCGCCAGCGATGTGATTCATGCATGGTGGGTCCCTGCTTTGGGGATTAAGAAAGATGCCATTCCTGGTTTTATTAATGAGGCCTGGGCAAGAATTGAACAACCAGGCACTTACCGCGGACAATGCGCTGAACTCTGTGGTGCGCTACACGGTTTTATGCCCATTGTTGTCGAAGCAAAAACAGAAGCAGACTACCAAGCTTGGTTACAAGAAAAAAAAGCAGCTGCCAAACAAGCACAATCCGGACAAGTTTCAGGACAAGCCCCACCGGAGCCCCCCCAAACAAAACAATCTCAATCTAATCACAATCACCCAGGAGCCAATCCATGAGCTACGCAACCCATTTACAGAGCACACACGATGAACATGCTCATGGCCCGGCACACGGTATTACGCGCTGGATTTTTACGACAAACCACAAAGACATTGGCACACTGTATTTGTGGTTTAGTTTCTCGATGTTCTTAATAGGCGGCGCAATGGCTATGCTGATACGCGCTGAACTTTTTAAGCCAGGTCTACAGTTCTTTGAGCCTGGTTTTTTTAATCAACTCACTACGATGCATGGTCTTATTATGATCTTTGGTGCGGTTATGCCAGGCTTTGTCGGTTTAGCAAATTGGATGATCCCAATGATGATCGGTGCCCCCGATATGGCGCTGCCCCGTATGAATAATTGGTCTTTTTGGCTACTGCCTTTTGCCTTTACGCTCTTGCTCGGTACCATTTTTATGAAAGGTCCCGCACCAGATTTCGGTTGGACAGCCTATGCACCACTCTCTACCATCTATGGACCCAAGAGCACAGATTTCTTTATCTTTTCTATACACTTAATGGGGCTCTCCTCCATCATGGGCGCCATTAATATTATTGCGACCATTTTAAATTTGCGCGCGCCGGGCATGACCCTCATGAAAATGCCTATTTTTGTTTGGACTTGGTTAATTACAGCTTTTTTATTAATTGCCGTTATGCCTGTACTGGCAGGCGTTGTCACCATGATGTTGATGGATCGTAATTTTGGCACCAGCTTTTTTAATGCGGCAGGCGGCGGCGATCCGGTTTTGTATCAACATGTTTTTTGGTTCTTTGGACACCCTGAAGTCTATATAATGATTTTACCAAGTTTTGGGATTATGTCCGAAATTATCCCAACTTTTAGCCGAAAAAAACTTTTTGGTTACACGTCCATGGTCTATGCCACCTCGTCTATCGCACTGCTCTCTTTTTTAGTCTGGGCACATCATATGTTTACCACTGGTATTCCCTTAGTCGGTGAAATCTTTTTTATGTTTGTGACCATGTTAATCGCTGTGCCAACCGGTGTAAAAATTTTCAATTGGGTTGCCACTATGTTTCGAGGGGCTTTAAGCTTTGAAACACCCATGTTATTTGCGACTGCTTTCTTGGTTTTGTTTACTATGGGAGGGTTCTCAGGATTAATGCTTGCCATGGTACCTGCAGATTATCAATATCATGACACTTATTTTGTTGTTGCACATTTCCATTATGTTTTAGTACCAGGGGCCATTTTTGGAATTATTGCCGCCATTTATTATTGGTTACCCAAATGGACCGGCCATCTATATAGCGAAACCCTTGGAAAAATACACTTTTGGCTTTCCGCTATTTCTATTAATGTATTATTCTTTCCCATGCATTTTTTAGGACTGGCAGGCATGCCTCGACGTATTCCCGACTACGCGTTAGAATTTGCAGATTTTAATCGTATCGCCAGTATCGGCGGATTTGTATTTGGTGCCTCTCAGTTTTTATTTTTATATATTGTCATTAAAACAATTCGAGGGGGTGAAAAAGCACCCGACAAAGTTTGGGAGGGCGCTCACGGATTAGAATGGACTTTATCTTCTCCACCGCCCTACCATAGTTTTTCTGCGCCACCAAAGGTTCATTGATGACGAACCTACATAAACCGCTTCTCATTAAGTTGCTCGCACTGACTTTTTTTATGTTTGCGTTTTCATTTGCTTTAATCCCGCTGTATAACGTTTTTTGCAAAGTCACCGGTCTTAATGGGAAAATGGATGAACGGCATCCGCTGACGTATACCCCTCGTTATAAAACAGCCAATTCTGATATTCCTAGCCGACTCGTCACGGTTGAATTTGTTGTTAATCTAAATCAGCAGTTACCTTTTCTTTTTCAAGCGGAACACACTGCATTGCAAGTTATCCCAGGAGAACTTACCATCAGCTCTTATTATGTAAAAAACCTTACCAATAAAAAAATCATTATTCAAGCCATCCCGAGCATTTCACCCGGGATAGTCGCAAAATATTTAAAAAAGCTTGAGTGTTTTTGCTTTGGCAAGCAAGCGTTAAAGCCAGGCGAAGAAATGCGATTACCCTTACGTTTTTGGTTAGAACCTGAATTCCCACACGATGTTCATCGGATGACGCTTTCTTACACACTATTTGATGTCACTGAACTTTAAGGAGAACACTTTGTGACCATTGATCATCAATCCTATTATGTCCCCGCACAAAGTCATTGGCCAATCATTGGTTCTATTGGTCTTTTTACGATGGTCATCGGCGGGGTGAATGTTCTGCATGCACATGAATACGGCTGGTTATTTTTCTTAGCCGGTGCAGTCATCACTGTTTTTATGATGTTTGGCTGGTTTGGCGCTGTTATTCATGAAAGTCGTCAAGGTCTCTATAGCGCTCAACTGGATCGTTCTTTTCGATGGGGCATGGCCTGGTTTATTTTTTCTGAAGTGATGTTTTTTGCCGCATTCTTTGGCGCACTTTTTTATGCGAGACATTTATCGGTACCCTGGTTAGGCGGATTAGGCGCTAAAGTATCGACTCATACTTTTCTTTGGGATAACTTTCGTTCTGCCTGGCCATTGTTGGTTAATCCTAATCCAACAGAATACGTAGGTCCTGAAGAAGCCATGGGTGCTTGGGGTATCCCAACACTGAACACCTTAATTTTATTAACTTCGGGTGCCACCATTACTTGGGCACACCATGCACTTAAAAATGAAAACCGTTTCAAATTAAAAATAGGGTTACTGGCCACTATTCTTTTAGGCGTTACCTTTCTTGGATTTCAAGCCTATGAGTACCATCATGCCTATACCGAAATGGGCCTTAAACTAAGCTCGGGTATTTATGGCACCACTTTTTTTATGCTGACAGGGTTTCACGGCGCACATGTTACTATTGGAACAATTATGCTAACGATTATTTTAATACGTTGCCTAAAAGGCCATTTCACGCCAGAAAAACACTTTGGTTTTGAAGCAACCGCCTGGTATTGGCACTTTGTCGACGTCGTGTGGCTACTATTATTTATTCTTGTTTATTGGCTCTAAAACCGGCCTGCCGCCGCACCGTCGGCTCTTGGAGTAGTTGCAGTGGCTTCCGCTAATGCTGCTCTTTGTGCTTGCAATCGTTGGGGATACAAGATTTGTAGCTGGGTTGCTGCCCATCGGGCATACTGGGTTTGTAGTTGCATTGCAGGAGCCCTCGCTGCACCAGCAGCCGCACCTGATGTCCCTCCCGCAGTTGATACCACTTCTGCAGTTGCAGCCCCCGCTGCAGCTGCAGCACCATCGGCCCTTGCAGCTGCCATTCTGTGCGCTGCATTTTCCTGTGTTTTTAATTCTAACACCGCCCCTTTTACCCATTGCGAATATTGAATCTCTCTTTGTCTTCGATCTTCAGAAGATTCTACTACCGCACCTGGCCACCTATTGGATAACTTAGGCAATTTATTGAACATAGAAATAAGCACTTTTATCAATTCAGAGGACGTCAAAATGATGGATGCACCATCCGATTCAGGATCTAGTTCCTCTTGTCTTCTTCTTGTTGCCACTAGTTTCCCATCTTTATCTAGACAAAGAATATAATCCAAAGATAGTCTTAATTCTATTCGATAGAGTCCATTGTGATGAGTCTGCCGATTGATGTATAGTCTTATTGGATGATTCAGATCCATACTAATACGAATGGTAATATTCATACCCAAAGTGAAATATATGGAATCGGGATCGCTATTTCGCAATACATCGCCATACGGAGAATGGAACATAGTAATATTAAACGTTGGGTTACTTTGAACAGCTGCCATTAGCATTCCTAACTGAGCATTTCGCTCTCGTGCAATTCTAGCTTGCTCTCCTTCAGAAGGTGCCACAACAGATCTCCAATCATCTTCAACTTTTGTTGTTGGTTGACCGGCAGCCACACCGTCTTTCAGATCCAATTGGGATTCTGTTGCTGCTTGTGCAGGTGTATTTCCTAAAGAATATCCTTTCACAAATGAAAACATAAAAGCAGGCAAAAAGCGCGCTTGTACAAACGCAAAGTTCTTTGCGTTCTGAACGTTTAATCCTAAACTTTCGGTATCTGCCGCATAAGAATAGATAATGTTTGCAATATCAAGAGTAATGTTGCTAGAGTTTGAGGCTAGCACGTGTCCTAAAATAAAATTGCGTTTGATCTGGTTCAGCGTGGGCATAAAAATTCTTTCATTAATCAATCGCACGGCATTTCTTTGTTCATGAGGGGGATCCCCTATTACAGCCAGCGAACAGGCTTCTTGAGCAAAGCTATGGGCAAACTTAAACATTGCCTCTACAGCATATCTCCAACTTCTTGATTTTTCGATTTCTTGCTTAAAAATTCTTACAGCCTGTATGATTATATCAGCCATAATAGGCGCAGCAACAGTTCTGTCAGCTATTTTAACTGCATAATCAAATACGAATGCTTCACGAAGAACGAAAGGTGAACCATGTTGAGGTTGATATTGACCTTCTTTTGCATGCACAAGAAAGCAAACAATGTTTCTTAAATTTTCTAATTTTTCGGCACCTTCTTTAAAGAAATACTCTCTAAGAGCAGAATGCAGTGGCGTTTCGCAATGGCTATCTGCCACATTAATGTTATAGCCAGCTGCAATTAATTTTGCCATGACTGACAATAGATGCAGTTTTGCTGGTTCACGACGCAAAAATCGCATAAATCTAATAATTAATATATTCATACAACTTGTTTTCAGAATGTCTATATCGCCTTCATCTTCTTCCTCATCAACGCGTTTAATATTAATATAAGTGTGATTTAGATCATTGGCTCTTATGCCAGAGGTTAATAAAGTATCTAAAATTAAATCCATGGTTTTTTCACCGATGGTTGCTTTATCTATACCAAAACCTAGGAAGGGTCTTCTTTTCTCAGAATGATAAAAACAAATAAAATTGCAAAAGACATGTAGCAAAGTCCCTTGTATGGAATTTTTATTTCCATCATAGCACTGCAATAATTGTGAGACCAAACCTAGTTTATCGTTTTTGTGCAGAAGAATAATGACGTGTAATAACCAAACGTTTCTTCCATCGTCTTCCAATGTTTCTTCAAGCTTTCGGCTTACATTAGGATCTTGTGACATTAAATGTAAAAATGTATTCAATTCTGGAAAATCTTCAACTTTTTTAAATTGTTTTTGAGTTTCTGCTGCAGCTTTAACTTCCGCTAAAACATCACGACCTGCTGTTGCCATTTTGATGTACTCCTAATAAAAATATTATTCTCGACATGCGTTTTGTGCGCATATTAGTATCATAAAGACCCTCCAAAGTCTATCATTAACGCTAATAGCACAGGGCAATTACACTATTGATCCTATTCAAAAAAGAGGAATGAGCGGAGAAGAGAGTTACCGCCCCATTAATGAATGTGGCGTTATCCACCCCAGGGCAAATGCAACAAACAAAGCAATAAACAATATAAAAGAAAGAATAATTCGTACCGACAGTGCTTTAACTGTTCGTTTTGAACTTCCTTGATCTTTAACCAAATAATACAAACCAATCCCCAAACTGAATAAGATACAGAGTATCATGAGCACAATAAACCCAGTTGCAAGAGATGAAATATTCATGAAAGTTAGTATCCGTTGTGGTCAGTGGATGTTCTCGCCAGGATTAATATCCAGCTTCTTCACTTTACTGCTGATCCCATTGTTCGTCTACCTCGGATTTTGGCAATTACAACGCTTTGATCAAAAATCTACCCTAAAAGAGACCTTAGAAAGTCGAATCAATGAGCCCATGCTCTCTCTGGGTGCGCTTCAAATACAACATTCGGATCTCGAACCCTTTCGATATCGACGACTGCAAGTCAATGGAATATTTTTAAATGAAAATCAAATACTGTTAGACAACCAAATATTTAAAGGCCGTGTTGGCTTTCGTGTGATAACCCCGCTGCTCACCCAAGAGAATACAATAATCTTGGTAGATCGTGGGTGGATAGCACTTCAAAAAAGTCGCTCCGATTTACCTTCTATCCCGCCTATCCTAGGAAAAACATCTGTGGTTGGCATCATTAATCAACTCTCCTCTGGGTTGCAATTAATGAATAAAACAAAAATATCTTCAGATCCCCATTGGCCAATGATTGTACAACGAATTGATTTTAAAGAATTATCTCTAATATTGGCGCATGAGACCCTTCCTTTTATTTTACAAGTTGATAACGCAAATACTATAAAGTTTGGTATTCCTGCAAGCCGTCACTTAGGATATGCTGTACAATGGTTCGGCATGGCTGCCGCCCTCTTAATTTATTATTTGGTGATTAATGGTCGTCGTTTGACAAATGTCTAATAAGTTAAAATGCAAACATAATCTGTGGGTACTGTATTTCTTAATCTTCCTTTTTGTAGGGCCAATCATCGCTGCCCATTTACTTTATGCTTTTAAAGATCACTTTAACTTTAAAACAATGCACACTGGACAGTTATTATCGCCTGCTGTTTCGCCAGATTCCTTGCCGTTTTTTAAAACTTCTTTTCTTGGGAAATGGCAACTTTTGTATCTCGGACATACTCACTGTGAACCAGAGTGCAAAATCCCAACGGTGCTAGATAAAATTTATTTGGCGCTGGGCAAAGAAAAACATCGCGTGGCATACCACAGTGTTCCTTTCCAAAAAACATCCAGTCCTTTAACACCCGGCAGCATTATTGTGCTGGATCCCAGAGGCTGGTTAATCCTGCAATACCCATCGAACAGCGATCCCAAAGGCATTGTAAAAGATATTCGTCGATTATTAAGGGTTTCTCATGGCGGTTAACAAAACAGCATTTTACAATCCTCGGCATTGTTTTCGACTAAGCTTTTTTGCAAGCTTATTAGCCTTTTTTGTTATCGTGTTGGGTGCCTATACCCGTTTAACAGATGCGGGACTTGGATGCCCAGATTGGCCAGGTTGTTATGGCCATCTTATTGTGCCTAATGCTATTCCACCTGAACTAGGGCCTTCTCATAGCATTCATGCAGCAAAAGCATGGACTGAAATGATCCATCGTTATATGGCAGGTTTGCTTGGCATCACCATTTTTGCACTGGCTATTCTTGCCATTCGCAATCGACGCTTTCCAGAACAACCCCTTTTACTGCCGCTGACTTTGGGGATATTAGTTTTTTTACAAGCTTTATTAGGAATGTGGACTGTCACGCTCAAATTATTTCCTTTGGTTGTGATGGCACATCTTTTGGGCGGGTTAACAACGCTTTCTTTGCTCTGGTGGCTCACTTTAAAACTAAAACCGCTCGAAGACCCAACGATAGGCATAAAAAAAATTGGCAACTTGCGATTATGGGCTGTGATTGGCCTTATTATTGTTATTATTCAATTATTTTTGGGGGGTTGGACCAGCGCCAATTATGCTGCTTTAGTGTGCACAGATTTTCCGTTTTGCCAATCAAACGTTAGCATTCCTTTAAATTTCTCTAAAGCCTTTGATGTCGCTTCGGCAGGCGTTGTTGGTAGTATTGGCACACCGCTTGATAATACCGCCCGCGTCACCATACATATGTTGCACAGAATTGGCGCATTGTTTACGACACTTGTCATTGGATGGCTTGCTTTTCTTGTCTTTTCTCGCGCGCGCAGTATTTTAATTCGTGCATTGGCTGTTACCATGGCCTCACTATTAACAATACAAATTCTGCTGGGTATTACCAATGTTTTAGAACGCTTGCCACTGCCCATTGCCATCGCACATAATGCCATTGCTGCTTTATTGCTGCTTGCATTAGTTACCTTAAATTATTATCTGCACTCAAAACCTCGACACAAACAATATGGACAATAATGTTAAACAACCCAACCTGATGCACGATTATTTTGTCCTTTGTAAGCCAAAAGTGGTACTCGTCATGTTAATCACTGCTTGGGTTGGAATGCATCTTGCCAGCAACACTTTTGTCCCGTGGAACCTATTTGTTTTTGGAACGCTTGGGATCGCTTTAGCGGGCGGATCGGCTGCTGTGATTAACCATTTAGTCGATCGTCACATTGATGCAAAAATGACACGCACTGAAAAACGCCCCTTGGCTTGCAAACGAATATCGGTACCCAAAGCATTTTTATTTTCAGTTATTTTAGGAATCTCTGGACTGGTGTTGCTGATTCTTTTTGTTAATCTTACCACGGCATTGTTAACCTTTGCGACTTTGCTGGGCTATGCGGTGTTTTATACACTGTTTTTGAAACGTCGTACACCACAAAATATTGTCATAGGGGGCGCAGCAGGGGCTATGCCGCCTTTATTGGGATGGGCAGCAGTTACCAATGAAATCGATGCTTGCGCATGGATTTTAGTATTGATTATTTTTACTTGGACACCCCCTCATTTTTGGGCGTTAGCAATTTATCGATGTGAGGATTATCAAAAAGCAAATATTCCTATGTTACCCATTACGCATGGCATACATTTTACCAAACTTTGTATCGTACTTTATACGCTCTTATTGTTTGGGATCACTTTATTGCCTTATGCAATCCAAATGAGCGGTATCCTATATCTTATCGCAGCAATCATTTTGGGAAGCCTATTTTTATTCAAAGTAATCGTTTTATATCGAACAAATTCTAATCCAATGGCCTTTAAAACTTTTAGTTTCTCTATTCTTTATTTGCTGTTATTATTTATCGCATTACTGATTGATCATTATGTGCAGATCTATAGCCCTTCAGATAAATATTTTGCGAAGGAGAGTTGTTTGAGCGCAGCGAGTTTAACGACTGAGACAAAATGTTTATCTGAAGGGCTATAGAGGGAGGATTTTTTAATGAAGCGCGTTTTATTAACAATACTACTGGGTCTGGCTGTCGCTTTGGGTGCTTGGTATGGATTAAATCCTCTCTTAGAAAAAACTGCTCCGCAAAAACCGATCCCTTCTCTCGCCAGCGCAACCGTTTTAAATCCCACAAAACCTATGACTGAGTTTTCTCTGATTGCGACAGATAAAAAGAATTTTACCCAATACTCTCTTTTAGGGCACTGGACGCTGATGTTTTTTGGATATACACAATGCCCAGATATTTGCCCAAGAACCCTAGCAACCATTACTCAGGTTTGGCAGTCTTTGCCTAAATATATGCAAGACAAGAACATGCTAAATTTTGTGTTTGTAAGTTTAGATCCCAAGAGTGATACCGTCCCACATTTAAAAACCTTTCTTGAACGGTTCAACCCAGACTTTATGGGTTTAACTGGCGAAGAAACAACTGTTAAAAAATTAAGTAAATTTTGCAGCATTTATAGTTGGCAAGACCCAAACGCCAGTGCAGAAGGCCCAAAAGTCATCGATCACAGTGCTACCTTATTACTCATTAACCCAAAGGGTCATATGCAAGCGTTATTTTCACCCCCCCACGAAGTAGAGGCTATTGCAAAAGATTTGCAAACTCTGCTAACCCAATAGTAAAGAGATATTCACAGAGTTATCCACAGCTAAAAAACGGTTGTTATCCAACCTATGTCAGCCAGGTAAAAATAGCCCGTTTACACAATAACAAAAAAAAAATCTTTAAAAATCAAATATAAAAACAAACCTGTTTTTTTATCAGGTTTTTATAATGCAGTAAATAAATAACTTAACATTTCATTTTATACACAGAGTTATCCACAAGTTATATAACCAATCCCTGATTTTTCTGATTTAAACAAGCGACCCTATACTCTCTAACATATGTGCCCCATTTTAGTGGTCAAATCAATTATCCACAGCATATGGAAGCTAATTGACTATTTCCAATTGCAAAAAAACCGGGATTAATCAGTGAAGGTCGAGTGTTATACCGAAAAGGGTTACCAGAGAGATCAATAAGCTGTCCACCCGCTGCTTCCAAAATACATTGGCCTGCGGCAGTATCCCATTCACCAGTCGGACCTAAACGAGGATAGAGATCTACCGCTCCCTTGGCCACTAAACAAATTTTAAGTGCGCTTCCACAATAAACAAGCTCATATCTCCCCAATCTTTCACTGATAGCATGCCAGGCTAACTTGTTTTTGGGCTGAAACCGCCGGCTCACCGCTATCTTTAAGGGCCTGCGTTCCGCCTGATACGTATGAATTAATTGTGCCGCTCCTTGTGCATCTTGAAAGTAGGCTTCTGCTCCTTTTAGAGCCCAATAACTGTGCTGCAATATGGGTGCAACAATAACGCCTAAAACCGGCTGGTTACCTTCAATTAAGGCAATATTGACCGTAAATTCATCGGTCCCTTGAATAAATTCTTCGGTACCATCCAAGGGATCGACTAACCAAAATCGAGACCATTGTGAGCGCTCTTCAAAAGAAGCCAGTTCTCCTTCTTCCGATAATATTGGTATTGAACGATCTAAGGACTGCAAGCCTTTAATAATTAGCTGGTGCGCTTGAATATCAGCCTCAGTAATGGGTGAATTATCTAACTTTGATTTTATTTGGTAACTTTTTGTTGCGTAAATCTCTGCAATGGCTTCCCCTGCGGTTTTAGCAATGGATAAAACACGAGGCAACCAACTTTGATAACTATTCACTATTTTGTTACCCCTACTACACAAAAAGACTGTTCAATTGAATGACAAGCGCACAACTATTCTGCTATGATGCAACACTTATCGATATTAGTGATAAAGTACAACGTATGGAACATACATTTCAATTTTTTTCAGACGATGAAACAATTGAGTCTGAGCTAGAAGATTTTCTAGAACCTGGCGAAGAGCGCGCCTTGAAGGTTCGCTTAGATAAATGGTTATGGGCAGCCCGTTTTTTTAAAACACGCGCTGTCGCGCGTGCAGCGGTCGAAAAAGGCAAAGTGTTTTACAATGGTGAACGCGCCAAACCCAGTCGCGAAATCGAAATTGGCGCCACATTACAAATTCTTGGCCGTAAAGAAATCACAGTGATTGTTAAAGGTTTATCCACACGCCGCCGCAGTACTGAAGAAGCGCTAAAACTGTTTGAAGAAACAGAAGAAAGCCGCAGTGGTGGTAGTGGCAGCACCCAAGGACAAATAGGGGAGTGGTCACCAGCCCCATACTACCCTTCTGCCATACGGACTAACCAGCATACTTTCTACCAACAACAATATTTCAATCAACAGCAGTCTGAGCCACCTAAAGAACGCCGGGCAGTCAGGTTTTTGAGACGTTCATTTGTGCGCGGCGATCAACAGCCTCGCCAAGAACATCGCACTTCTCCTTATTCAAACGCCCCCAGGCAACCTGAATTTGAACCTTTTGAATAATGCAACTATCTTGCAAGTTGCCATTCCAACACCCCTTCGACAATTATTTGATTATTTGCCTATTCATAACGATGCCAACATTGGTGCCCGTGTCTTAGTTTCTTTTGGCAAACAAAAAAAAATTGGTATCATTGTTAATATTAGTGACAAATCAGATTGTCCACTGCATAAGTTAAAACCCATTGATGCCCTATTAGACACTGCCTCTTTATTCCCCCCTGCGCTTTTAGAGCTTATTCATTGGGCTAGCCGTTATTATCAAAGTTCATTAGGCGAAGTGTTTGAAGCGGCGCTTCCAAAACGGTTAAGACAAATACCCAAGAACCCAAAACCCAATGCAAGAAAAAAGAAAACAGAAACAAAAAACCATAACTTAATGGCTGTCCCTGCCCTTCAAGACACTGCCCCCGAACTGAATACCGATCAAAAATATGCAGTGAATACCATTACAAAACAGTTTGGACAATTTCAAACTTTTTTACTGGACGGCGTTACCGGCAGCGGTAAAACAGAAGTTTACATTCGCCTAATTGAACAAATGATTACCCTTGGAAAACAATCCTTAATATTAGTGCCAGAAATAGGCCTAACGCCTCAACTATTAACAAGATTCCAAAAACGATTCGGAGTGCCTATTGCTGTTTTACACTCTGCTTTAACAGAGAAACAACGGTATGAAGCCTGGCAGCAAGCCAAAACCGGCAGAGCGCCCATTGTTATCGGAACACGCTCTACGGTCTTTGTCCCTTTGCTTTCTCTAGGCATTATCATTATTGATGAAGAACATGATGCTTCTTTTAAGCAACAAGAAGGATTTCGTTATCACGCACGTGATCTTGCCATTATGCGAGGCTCGCTAGAACATTGCCCCGTTGTTTTAGGGTCTGCCACGCCTTCTTTAGAAACGTTACACAATGTGCATATTGGACGTTTTCAGCATTTATTATTATCGGAAAGAGCAGGAAATGCAGCGTTCCCCAGCCTACGAGTGCTCGACATTCGTCACAAAAAACTAGATGAGGGCCTTTCTCAGCCACTGATCGAAACCATACGCGAACATCTTAGCAATAAAGGACAAGTGTTAATTTTTTTAAACCGACGAGGGTTTGCACCGGTATTAATGTGCTTTGAGTGCGGTTGGACTGCAAATTGTCGTCAATGTGATGCGCGAATGACGCTTCACTATCAACATCAAAAGCTGCAATGTCATCATTGTGAATCGACTATTCCACTTTATAAGCAATGCCCCAGTTGTCATCATACAGATTTAAAACCCTTAGGAATAGGAACCGAACGGATTGAAGCAGCCTTGCAGAGGCATTTTCCAGAACATAACATTACACGCATAGACAAAGACACCACGCGTAAAAAAAATGCAATGCGGGACACCATTGAACGGATCCACAAAGGAGAAACAGAGATTTTACTGGGAACCCAAATGATTGCGAAAGGCCATCATTTTCCGAATGTAACGTTAGTGGCTATTTTAGAAATTGATCAGGCTTTGTTCAGCACAGATTTTCGAAGTCTTGAAAAAATGGGACAATTGATGATCCAGGTGGCAGGACGCGCGGGCCGTTCTACCCGGTTGGGACATGTAATCCTGCAAACTTGTCATCCACAACACCCTTTACTGACTAAACTACTAGAAAAAGGGTATACAGAGTTTTCGGAAGCTTTGCTCGCTGAACGACGGGCTATTTGCTTACCGCCCTATAGTTATCAAATTTTGATACGTGCAGAAGCAATAAAACGCGAGCGTGCGAATCATTTTTTACACTTTGTTAAAACGCAAATGACCAAAAAACAAAATAATTCAGTGAAATTTTTGGGCCCCATCCCCGCACCCATGGAACGCCGAATTGGAAAATATAGAGCACAATTATTATTACAATCGATCAACCGTCCAATGCTTCAAAAATTAGTGAAAACGCTTATTCTAGAGATAGAAAAAAATCCTATTGCAAACAGCGTTCGATGGTCCCTAGATGTCGATCCCATCGATTTGTATTAATTTAAAACAGAATGCAAGTGCGTTGGTTGTATAGCAGTCACTTTTAACACTTCTAATAAATCTTTGATTTTTACGGTAAAATGATAGAGTTCTTTGGCTTGTTCACTATTGGGAAACCAAAGATCTTTGGCTTTTTTAAACACGGTACTTGGCAGCAACCGTCTACTGTTTAAATTTTCAAAATCGGCAGGTTCTACAGTAACCCCTTGATAAAACAAACCGGTTTCTTGGCTTAATGCAACAATGGGTTCATCATAACAAAGCCCCCATGCTTTATAGGCTGTAAAGGCTATCCCTGTTTTGGTTATTTTTGATAACGCCACAAATAACAAAGCCTTTGCAGAATGAAAATGCTCTACTATTTCACAAGATTTTACAAAAATCAGTTTAGGTTTCCATCCGTTTTTTTTACACTGGATTAAATATTCAAGCAAATGTTCGAGCGCGTGCGCCTCTGTATCTTTTGATATTACTTCGTAAACTTCCTCCGATAATTCAGACAACCAATGAGTAGATAATTCAAAAGCGCTGGCCAGATAATGAATGACTTGTTCTTTATTCAAGCAAGATCGTAAAAATAAGAAAATTAAGGATTCGGTTATACCATGGCTGCACAATGCTTCTCTCGCACGATCATTCAGTTCCATCGGCTCCATATTGGGTAGTTGCATAAGTTGCACCTCGTTACTTTTCCCTAGCAACCAACTATACGGTGCTTGCTCAATTTTCGCTAGTACAGGTATAATTTTCTGTCGAAGTCACGGACAAAACGGAACAAAGCATTCAACTAGGGGTACAGAGATGTTTGAATCACAACTGTTTATTATTTTAAGTAGCCTGCTTGCCTTAGGGTACGGGGCCTACGCAGCACGCATGGTCTTTCATGCACCTTCTGGCAATGATCGTATGCAAGAAATTGCATTTGCTATTCAAGAAGGGGCTAACGCGTATTTAAATCGGCAGTACAAAACCATTAGCATGGTAGGGATCATCATTGCCATTGGACTTTACTTTGTTCTAGGTCAATATTCCGCCATTGGATTTTTGATTGGCGCAATTTTTTCGGGACTCGCAGGTTATATTGGAATGGGTGTTTCTGTCCGAGCCAATGTACGAACCGCGGAAGCTGCTAAAAGTGGTCTTGCCAAAGCTTTAAATATTGCTTTTAAAGCAGGGGCTGTCACTGGGTTATTAGTTGTTGGACTCGCGCTCTTAGGCGTCACCCTTTATTACATTATCTTAAAACAATTGGATCTCTCTCCTCGTTTAATGATGGAAGCTTTGGTTTCATTAAGTTTTGGTGCTTCTTTAATTTCTATTTTTGCGCGACTCGGTGGCGGCATTTTTACGAAAGGTGCAGATGTTGGCGCAGATTTGGTTGGTAAAATTGAAGCGGGCATTCCAGAGGATGATCCGAGAAACCCTGCAGTGATTGCAGATAATGTTGGCGACAATGTCGGTGATTGTGCGGGCATGGCGGCTGACTTGTTTGAAACTTATGCGGTCACGATTGTTGCGACCATGGTTCTTGCAGGTATCATGGCGCCTTCTGATTTAACAGAAACCTTCATGATTTACCCCTTGGGTATCGGCGGCGTTTGTATTTTAGCTTCGATCATCGGCAGTCAGTTTGTGCGTCTCGGTCACAAACAAAATATTATGGGTGCTCTCTACAAAGGTTTGATTGTCACCGGTCTTCTGTCTGCACTATTTATTTTTGGTGTTACTGATTGGCTCGTGGGTCTTAATACAACCTTCGAAATGGGTGATAGACGATTAACCGGTTTAAGCCTTCTCTATTGTTCTTTTGCAGGTTTAGGGATTACAGGCCTTCTGGTTTGGGTGACAGAATATTATACCTCTACTAAATTTCGACCTGTTCGAAGCGTTGCACGCGCTTCATTAACAGGGCATGCAACTAATATTATTCAGGGCTTGGCAATTTCGATGGAATCGACTGCCATACCTGTTTTGATTATTTGTGGCGGCATTTTATTTACTTATCTGTGTGCTGGTCTATTTGGAATTGCGGTTGCAGCAACCACTATGTTAGCACTGGCTGGCATGATCGTCGCATTAGACGCTTATGGTCCGGTTACAGATAATGCCGGGGGCATTGCCGAGATGTCTAACATGGATAAAGAGGTACGAGTCATTACCGATGCATTAGATGCGGTTGGAAATACAACAAAAGCAGTCACCAAAGGCTATGCCATTGGATCTGCAGGTCTTGCAGCGTTGGTATTATTCGCAACGTATACAGAAGATCTCTTGCATTATTTCCCCTACCTTGATATCACCTTTAAATTGCAAGATCCCTTTGTTGTAGTCGGGCTATTTATCGGCGGTTTACTACCCTACCTATTTTCCTCTTATGGCATGATGGCGGTTGGGCGTGCAGGAGGCCAGGTAGTTGTCGAAGTTCGTCGTCAATTTCGCGATATTAAAGGCATTATGGAAGGCACTGCAAAGCCCGAATACGGTGTCGCAGTTGATCTATTAACCAAAGCTGCCATTCGCGAAATGATTATTCCTTCGCTGTTGCCTATTCTTGCGCCGGTCGCTTTATATTTTGTTATAAAAAGTATTGCTGGCCAAGAAGCAGCGTTTACTGCTTTAGGTGCTATGTTATTGGGTACCATTGTCACGGGCTTATTTGTTGCAGTGTCAATGACATCCGGCGGCGGTGCCTGGGATAATGCAAAAAAATACATTGAAGACGGCCATCACGGTGGCAAAGGATCAGAAGCACACAAAGCAGCCGTAACAGGCGATACTGTTGGCGATCCTTATAAAGATACTGCAGGGCCTGCCATTAACCCCATGATTAAAATTATTAATATAGTGGCGCTCTTGTTATTGGCAATGATCGCGCAT
>Ga0207035_1050_pt1 | contig 29411 bp, 28 predicted proteins | sample Alteio_BWMinCont_77_FD_153272 | JGI IMG/M metagenome (GOLD analysis project Ga0207035, IMG submission 153272) | Enriched cells from forest soil in Barre Woods Harvard Forest LTER site, Petersham, Massachusetts, United States -... | ecosystem: Environmental > Terrestrial > Soil > Temperate forest >... | reverse complement strand
AGCATCTGTAATTACGAGCAGTGGATCCCTGCATCTCGATTTGCGCGGGGGCCAGGAGTGGCGATGTCGAAAAGTATCGAGAAGGATAGAAGGTCTGAAACGCCTTCGCCCTGAAGAGATTGAAACTACGATCCTCAACACCGCCTTCGAGGACCTCCTGGAGCACGGTTTTCGCGCGAAGCTGCCCAAGACTTAAGCGCCTTGAGCGCAGGACGAAGAGCCGCCCCATCTTTCGTCAGCATGTATTCCACCTTGGGTGGCACTTCCGGATATACCTTGCGGTGAACCACGCCATCTTTTTCCAGGTCACGTAGCTGCTGAATCAGCATTTTCTGAGATATCCCAGATACTGCGCGGCGTAATTCCGAGAACCGTAGGACCGGTGCGCTGAAGAGATGGAAGAGGATGAGTATCTTCCATCGCCCTTCCAGCACTTTGAGCGCTTCTTCCAGTTCCACGGTCGAACAAGTTTGCGCGAACGTTTGTTTAGTCTTTTTCATGGTTACTTAAAGGTTAGTATTACACTTTGTTGTGCGTTCTTGCGCGTTGGCCACCACAGATTTAGTCTTTCTTCAAGGCAGCAAATCTGCCCCGTGGCAGGGAAGAAGCCAGCGTTACTTTAATGGAAATGGAAATAAAGAGGTTTTATGGATGTGATAGCAGTAGTGACTGGAGCGAGTCGAGGCGCGGGAAAGGGTATAGCCGTTGCGTTAGGTGAGACAGGCGCGACCGTATATGTCACGGGCCGCAGCAGCGCAGACGGCGACTCTCCTTATGGCGGCACAGTAACCGAAACCGCTGACCTGATCACTCGGGCAGGGGGCAAGGGCGTTGCCATTACACTTGATCACACAGACGACGAAGCAGTCGCGGCGCTTTTCGCCCGCGTGAAGGCGGACCATGGTCGCCTCGACATCCTGGTCAACAATGCCGCCAATGCGGCCGCAAGCACAACGATGCCCGGCGGCTTCTGGGAAAAGCCGTTGGATGCGGTCGATCTCATTACCGTCGGGTTGCGTTCGCATTTCGTGTCCACTTATTATGCTGCTCCTCTCTTGATCGCTAACGGCCGCGGCCTTATTGCCCACACCGGCCATTATGGTGCTGTTGCCTATTACCACGGCCCCGCCTATGGTGCGCAAAAGGCTGGCGCGGACAAGATGGCAGCCGATTTTGCGAAGGAGTTGCGACCACACAACATCGCGGCAGTTTCGATCTGGATGGGCGGACTCGATACCGAACGTGCGCGCGCCTATCTTGCCAGCATGCCCGATGAATTGCGGCCAAAGAGAAAACGGGAATCGCCGCAATTCACTGGAAAGGTGATCGCAGCACTCTATGAGTCCAATCTGAGGATGGAACTATCGGGGCGTGCCCTGATCGGCGCGGAGCTGGGTGCGAAGCTTGGCGTGAGCGACATCGACGGCAGCGCACCGAAGTCCTACCGGTATGAATTAGGCGGACCACCGGAGCTACACGCGACCCTCACATCCTGATGGTCATCTTTATCCCTACAGAGAAAATCCAAGTGGCCGTAAATGCATGGTCCGTCGCACCAACAAGGGGATAGTTAGACCGAGAGAATTGATTTCAATCCCGTTGTCACTTAATGGCCGCGACCATGCCCGATCCATCGACCCGTTTGACCTTCCCAGCAGCGGATCGGATGGCCGATCTTCTCGCTCCGTATACAAAGCGCATCACTACAGCCGTAATTACGCTTCGGCGACACCAAGGAGAAACGCAATGACAGAACAACGCTTCAGAGTTGGTATCGTTGGATTGGAGCCGGGCAGGGGTTGGGCGGCTCGCGCCCATGTACCAGCGCTGCGTGCGCTGTCCGATAGCTACGAGATCGTAGGCGTCGCCAACACCAGCTTGGCCAGTGCCCAAAGGGCGGCGGCCGCGCTCGGACTTCCGCGAGCCTTCAAGGATGTTGCTGAACTGGTATCCGCGCCCGAGGTAGACATCGTTACCGTCACGGTGAAGGTTCCTCATCATCTGGAGGTCGTGAAGGCTGCGATTGAAGCGGGTAAACACGTGTACTGCGAGTGGCCCCTTGGTAACGGCCTCGCGGAGGCGGAGGAACTTGCGGAGCTTGCGAAGGCTAAGAGCATCTTGGGAGTGGTGGGAACTCAGGCGCGCGTAAGTCCTGAAATCGAATATCTCAAGCAGTTGATCATGGATGGCTTCGTTGGCGAGGTTCTATCGACGACCATCGTCGCGCGAGGTGGCGGCTGGGGCGGCTCCATAGCCCAGAAGAAGAGTGATGCATACATGCTGGATCGCGCTGCCGGCGCTACCATGCTGACGATCCCGGTGGGCCATACGCTGGCGGCGCTCACCGACGTGCTCGGCGAGGTCGTTCAATTGTCATCGGTGCTCACCACACGGCGGAGCACCGCTCTCGCGGTCGATACGGGCGAAACATTGCCCATGTCCGCCCCTGACCAAGTACTGGTCAGCGGGATTCTTTCCGGTGGCGCGCCCGTTTCCATCCATTACCGCGGCGGCATGGCCCGGGATGGCGACGGTTTCTTCTGGGAGATCAACGGAACGGAAGGAGACATTCGGGTATCAGGACCCTTCGGCCACACTCAATTCGTATCGCTTTCTCTCAAAGGAGCACGCGGAGACGAAAAGACGTTCCAGCCCTTGGAGGTCCCCGCATCCTACCGTACCGGCTGGCCTGAAGACATGGCGCCGGGGAACGTTGCTCGCATCTATGGGCGGATGGCACACGACCTGCGCGAGGGGACCCGCACCGCGCCGAGCTTTGAAGACGCCTTAGCCGTGCATCGCGTTATCGCTTCGATTGAGCGAGCGGCCGAACACGTGAGCCGAACTTGACGATCAAGCGAAGCTCGAAGTGAGCCTAGTCGCGGATGATTTCGGGAGCAAAAGCGTGAGTGGAATTGATATCTCCTAACACTTCTATGTTCCGCTGATTGTTTTCCATGATTCAAACTCATCTCAATAACCCTTTCGCATTGCAGACGGCTCGATCATGCCGCGCGTGACCACCGGCAATACCATGGCTCCCTGCATCGTCATCGGCGAGCGTGCCGCGGAAGCCTTGCGGAACGAGCACAGGTTAGAGACATCGTCGGTGTCGCGCAGCACGAAGGTATGAGGTGCCTGTTCTGGGCCTGCTGCCTTCGTCGTTAGAGGAATAAAACTGCGGACGAAGCGTTGATGTATCAGTGAGGGTCAAACACCAGATGTCACAACAATCTTGCGGGAGTTGTAGATCATGAAGATTGGCTTTCTCAGCATGCCGCTAACCGGGCACTTACATCCAATGACGGCTTTGGGCCGCAAGATGCAGGCGCGCGGGCACGAGGTAACATTTTTCGGTCTTCCGGATGCTGCGCGCGTCGTCCATAGCGCCGGTCTGGATTTTATCCCGTTCGGAGAAGAGGAGTACCCCGTCGGGACCACGCCAGCCATGTATGCGCATCTGTCAACGCTCAAGGGAGAGGATGTTGTCCGCTACTCCTTCCAGGAGATGCATCCGAAGCGGGCCAGGATAACGCTGGAGCAACTGCCGGAAAAGCTTGTTCACACAGGCGTAGAGGCTCTAGTTCTTGATACGATTCACTTCTTTGCCGAGCTTGTTCCGATGAGCATGGGTATCCCCTATGCGCATATCTGGAATGTGCTACATATCGACAGTTCCGGAGCGACGCCGCCCTGCTTGTTTGGGTGGGACTACGAAGACACACCCGTGGCGAGGGCGAGGAACATGGAAGCCGTCAAGAAGATGAGTTCTGTATTTCAACCGATTCAGCAGGTGGCACGGTCCTGGGCAGAAAACAATGGGTTGCAAATTGACTGGAACACTCCAAATGCAACCACTTCGAAACTGGCGGTTATTACCCAGACACCGAAAGAGTTCGACTTCCCAGGTATTCCGCAGGCCCCGGCATTTCACTATGCTGGTCCCTTCCATGATCATGACGGGCGAGAGACAGTGGTCTTTCCGTGGGAAAGGCTTACCGGCGAACCGCTGATCTATGCCTCAATGGGCACGCTAGTGAATGGGTTAATAGATGTTTTCCGCACCATTATGAAGGCGGCAGCTGCTATTCAGGGACGACAGCTGGTCCTCTCTATCGGCAGGAATATTCAGATCAATGACATTGGCCCGATCCCGGCAAGCGCCATCGTGGTTTCCAACGCTCCCCAGATAGAACTGCTTAAACGAGCCGAGCTCTGCATCACCCATGCCGGCATCAACACAACGCTCGAATCGCTCGCGCTCGGTGTGCCGGTGGTGGCGATTCCGGTCGGCTTCGATCAGCCGGGAATTGGCGCCAGAATTGTCTACCACGGCGTGGGTAAATCGATACCGGTCGCCTCGATGAACAAGGAAGGTCTGTCTGGAGCGATCCGAGAAGTTTTAGGGAATCCGAGCTACAGGGATGCAGCGCGCCGATTCCAGAGAACGATTGCCCAGACTCATGGGCTGGATCGGGCGGCCGATGTGCTCGAACGAGCATTTCAATTAGTCGACGAGTCGGGGGTGGTGGTTGGGGAGGCAAGCAACTCGTGGTCCAGAAAAAGCAACAATTGAACAGACTTCTAGGGAAAGATTGCAGAGGATAATAGGCGCGTTGATGTTGTCTTTGCCAATGCAGGTATAGGGAACCAGATGGCTCCTCTTGGCTCCATAACGGAAGAGCAGATTCTTAGCTTCTCTCGAAAAACAATTCACCCTCCTGTTTTATGATCCTCGAGGAAGTGGGATCTCTAGCCGTCCGTCCGACCAGACACAGTACCCACGGCGCATGCCTACTCCGGCTTAGCGTGCCTTATTGTCCGTTTTCTGACGGACCCCTATCTAAAGTGCCGGCCGGGATAGCTGGCCGGGAGGTTTCTGCTTTTTGGGGCAGCAAGATCGAGTCCTAACGCTTGTCGGAACAAATCAATTTTTGCCCCCTGCTCCATGGCATCCCATCCATATCAAATCAGCACTTGATTTTTGACGCTACGCACCGTATCGTAGCATCTGTAATTACGAGCAGTGGATCCCTGCATCTCGATTTGCGCGGGGGCCAGGAGTGGCGATGTCGAAAAGTATCGAGAAGGATAGAAGGTCTGTGAAACGCCTTCGCCCTGAAGAGATTGAAACTACGATCCTCAACACCGCCTTCGAGGACCTCCTGGAGCACGGTTTTCGCGCGGTCACCGTTGAATCCATCTCTGCCAAAACGGGTATAGCGAAGACATCCATTTACCGCCGCTGGCCCAACAAGGCCGCCATGGTCATGGAGGCTTTCCTCTTCAGAATCGGACCGGGAATCGAATTTCCCAGGAAGCCCAGTTATGTAGAAAGCATTCGCCTCCAGATGCTGGCTTTGGCCAAGGCATTCCGAGGACCCTTCGGCTCGATGATCAAGGCGCTCCTTGGCGAAGCCCAGTTCGATGCAGAATTGGCTGAGGCGTTTCGCACTCGTTGGATCACTCCCCGACGAGAGGCTGCGAAAGAGGTTATTCGATCTGCCATACGGAATAAGGAACTACGCTCTGACGTCGATCTGGACCAGGCGCTCGATGCGCTCTATGGATGGCTTTACTACCGGCTCATGATCGGATCAGGGCCCCTCTCCGACGCCTGTGTGCGAGAAATATTTTCCGCTGTACTGGATGGTTTGCGCGCTCGGAGGGATTAGGGGCTCCGAGATCATTCCTCTTCATAGCTATCTCAAAAAGGACTGTTATCTCAAGATGAAAGCAATTCACATTACACAAACCGGCGGCCCTGAAGTGATGAGCGTTCGTGAAGTTCCAACGCCTGTTCCTGGTCCTGGCGAGGTGTTGATTCGGGTAGCGGCCAGCGGCGTGAACTTCATCGACCTCTATGTTCGGGAAGGCCGTTTTGCCAATCCGGTCCCATTTATCCCTGGACAGGAGGCCTCCGGTACGATAGCAGCTATTGGCGAAGGGGTGAGATCCATTCAAGAAGGAGATCGAGTCGCATGGTGCAGCATCCTCGGAACGTACGCTGAGTTTGCATTGGCTCCTGCCGACCGTGTCGTACCCATTCCCGCGGACATTAGCTTCGAACAGGCAGCAGCGGTGATGCTGCAAGGGATGACTGCACACTATTTGTCCCACTCTGCGTACCTCATCCGGAAAGGGGATGAAATTCTAATTCACGCAGGCGCGGGGGGCGTGGGCTTATTGTTGACACAAATGGCGAAGACACTTGGAGCACGTGTCACGGCTACAGTGTCTACGCGGGAAAAGGCTTCGCTCTCACTTGAAGCAGGTGCAGACGAAGTTCTTCATTACACGGAAGTGGATTTTGCGAAAAGGATCAACGCTGGTGGCCGGCGGATGAAGGCAGTATACGATTCCGTGGGAAAGACCACCTTTTTGAAATCGCTCCTATGTCTGGAGGAACGGGGAACCGTTGTTCTCTATGGCACGGCGGGTGGCAAGGTGCCACCGTTTGACCTGGAGATGCTCGCAACCGGTTCGTTCTATGTTACCCGTCCCATTCTGAAGCACTACACAGCAACTCGTTCCGACCTTGTAGAGAGAGCAACGGCGGTATTTGCACTCGTATCCACTGACCAACTCAAGCTGCGGATCGAACGCTCCTATTCCCTAGCAGATGCGGAACAGGCTCATCGTGATTTGAATGGTCGGAAGACGACCGGCAAACTGCTCCTGCTTCCGTAGAGTTCCGATTCGACGATGCTGTTACGAAACTCAGCTCCGTCCTTCGGACGGTCCGGATCGATCGCTGACGCGAAGACGAGTTATCGCCATCGATCGGCATTAGAACCCGCCGAAAGGAGGGCGCCAAGCCACTGCCGGACAAGGCGTTTATCTTGCGTAGGTATCACTCCAATACGTTTTGATAGCCCGCACCGAAGTAGTGCGAACTCAACCATCCCGCAATCCCTGCGGAGAACGTTAGGTGCGCGACGCCGCGACTTCACGACTCCGTGACTGGTTTCGCGCGGCGTATTGCGCGAGGGCGTCGCAGCGGTTGTTGCGGGCGTCGGTGGCGTGGCCCTTCACCCACTTCCACTGGATGGTGTGCTGGGCGGCGAGGCGGTCGAGTTCCTGCCACAGCTCCTGGTTCTTCACTGGCCTCTTCTCGGCGGTAACCCAGCCCTTCTTCTTCCAGCCCGCGATCCACTTGGTCAGGCCGTCTTTGACGTATACCGAGTCGGTAACGAGGTGCACGGTGTGGGAGCAGGTGAGGGCGCGCAGCGCCTGGATTACCGCCTCCAGTTCCATGCGGTTGTTGGTGGTGTTCGGATGGCTGCCGAAGAGTTCGCTCTTGCTTTCGCCGCACTCGAGCAGGCAGGCCCAGCCGCCTGGGCCCGGATTGCCGAGGCAAGAGCCGTCGGTGTAGATGGTGACATGATCTGGTTGCATCGCTTAGCCGAAGTTAGCATTCGGCGCTGTGGATTTTAATCGTTAGATCTCTGCGGCGAGAAGTTCCTTCTTGTTCGAATGATTTGTGCGGGAAAAGAGGTCAAGGGGAAAAACCGAAGGGGTTTGTCCCCTTGCGCCCGCTTCAGGCGCCGCGTTGCGGCGTTACCCTGAAACGGGCGGCACCTGGTTATGCGTCCAGCATGAGGAGGACGGTGCGAACGCCTGTACCTGCGCCGATGAAAGTATCTGGAGGCAACTCTTCCCAGATACCGCCGCGCGCTTCAACGATGGGCTTTAGCTTGTCGTTCTGCCTCGGGCCGTTGGCACAGATGGCGACGAGTCGGCCTCCGGGCTTCAACATCTTCAAGGCATGCATAATGTGCTTGATATCGTCTGCGTTCGCAAACGGAGGATTCATAATAATGCGGTCGAAGGTTCCTAGATCGCCGTTGCACTCCAAGAAATCGGCCTGCCGAGTGTCATCGACACAATCAACCGTGCGGAGCCGGTGAGCCATATTGCAATTCAGTTCAACCGCTGTGATCGCGTAGCCGTGAGCATTGCGGCGAATCGCATCAATGATTCGGCCTGTTCCTGCGGAGGGTTCTAAAACCTGTTGCCCTGGGCGAATGTCCGCAAGCGCGACCATACGGTCGGCCAACTCGGGCGGAGTGGGGAAGAGTTGCGGAACGGCTACGATCACGACGCCCTGAGCGGCGGTCTTCTTCATTTCGTGCAGTTCATCGTGCGAGGGAATGCGCTCGTCGTGCTGGCGCGGTGTGTGTGGCGTCGGGACTGGGTTTTGTGCCTTCAGGTCTTGCGCCATCGTTGCAAGCGTCCCGGCGGCGGTGGGCTCCGCTGGGGTCAACGGAGCTTGTTTCGTGGGTGGGTCGACGCGCTTGGCGTCGGTGAGATAGACAGAAATGGTCTTCCAGTTTCCGCCCCATGTCGAGCGGGTGCGGTGCGATCCGTGGGTATCGGTCGCGGCGTGAGTCGCAGACTGTGGAACGTCGGACATCTTCTTTCGCTTCCATTCCTCCGTCGTCATGTGTTTGAAGCCGTCGCCGGGATAGTTGCACATCGGGGGGAGCTTGCTTGCGGCCTTGACTGCTGCGGTCTCCTCCGGCTTCGGTGCCTGATAATCCTTGACGCTCTCGATGTCGGCTTTGTATTTGCTCCCGTAGAAGTAACGGCGCGGTGTAGTGGTTAGGCTGCTGACGGCGTCGCCGGTCTTATTGATCTTCAGAATTACAAGCCACTCATCGCCAATAAAAACCTTGCCTCCAACTTCAAAATTGAAGCGGTCGGCGGCGAGGCCTCCAGTCTCCCCAAGTATTGCCTTCTCGTAAGCGATACGGTTCGTATAGTGGTCGATCCAGCGGTCATAAGTGGGAATGACACGAGGGTAAGTATCGAGAGCAACCGCTAGAACCTCGTCCAAGCTGCGGGGTGCGTAGAGTGTCGGGAAACTGCCCTGTAGCGCGTCGTATGCGCTCGGGGTGTGCTGGAAGTCTTCGCGGTCGCCTTCCTTGCGTGGCATGTGTAAATGGCACATCCCAGCGATGCGAAGAGCAACCTTAGCCTGGAGTTCCTTGTCTTGTTCGTTGGCGCATTCAGTCCAGAGTTTTAGCCACATCTCGGCCTCTTGTTTGTTGCGCTCCTGTTTGCGCTTGTCGGCTTCCAATCCCTTGATGCGGCGATGGCGGACGCCGGGAAGCGCCTTATACTTCGCGTGGTGGAGTGCTCCTGCTGCGCGTTGTTCCCAGTAACGGGCGGTCTGCCACATCTGGACCGTCTTCCTCATGCCGTTCTCGATACGCTCGGCATCCTTCCGGGCGTGGCGTTCGCTGTGGTGGCCGACGAGAATAGGCTGACCAAACGGGATATTGTCGGCGATGCGGTGGACGGCATCATGTGCGCGCTGCGCGTCTTCGATACGGCTCTCTTTGTAGTCGCTGAAACGGTCGGCGCGTTCCTCGGCGCGGTCTACCAGGCTCCTGTCTTCGTCTTCGATTTCACCAACCAGCTCAATAAGTAAATCCTCGCGGCTGGGTGTCCACATCGGCGCGACGAATAGGTCTTGCTTCGGTGCCCAAATAAAACCGGCTGCTTTCACGCGAGCATACGTCTCGCTGTCGAGGCGGGTTGTGGAGTAGAGGCGGAGTTTGTTGTCTTCGGGGGAATAGGTAGCGGTGTAGCTCATCGGGTTTTCTCTCCTTAGGGTCGTATGGTGCGGTGGTAGGGTCGGTGCTAGATGAGGCCTGCAGCTCGCATGAAGGAGGGGCAACCGTGGGGGCATGTGCCGTCTGGTTCCACCTCGCAATGCTCGGTACAAAGCGCGAGTGCGTTCGCGTCGCCAAACATCACCTCTTCGGCCATAGCCTCAAAGGTGCGTCCTTCTTGTTTCAGCATTTCGGTCAAGCTGATGCGGTAGGGATTTGCTGTCGTGAAGCTCATGGGGTAGTTCTCCGTTTTTGAATGGCCGTGCTGTGTTTGCTAACAAACACGCCTTGGCCCTGGCCCACGCCAGCGGAGGCGGCAAGTGCAAGAGGAGGGTTCCCTACCCTCGGAACTAAGTGGAGAGGGCGGAGCGAAGCGGAGGTCTGCACAAGCGCAGCGCGGAAGATTAGGGTGCCTCTTGCGCGCGCCAGAGGCAGAGCCTCTGAGCGTACTTAGCACTTGCGTTACAAAACAGACCAAAGACATGCGTTACAGCGAAGCGGAACCATGATGATTCCTCGGCTCTGGTCTTACGCACGATGATGCGGTATGCCCTGGAAAGAGAGTCGGATCGTGGATCAACGCTTGCAGTTCCTGTCGAGTTACCAAAAAGAGGAGTTGTCTGTCTCAGATCTCTGTCGTGAGTTCGGAATATCGCGGCCAACGGGCTATCGATGGATCAATCGCTACGAGGAAGTTGGCCCGGAGGGCCTCTTAGACCTGAGCAGTCGGCCCCACAGCTGCTCTCACGCAACACCTGAGAAGATCGAGAACGCGATCCTTTCCTTGCGGAGCAGGTATCCATCATGGGGAGCGCGGAAACTCAAGGCAAGGTTGGAGCAATTGGAACCCAACGTGGAATGGCCGGCGGCGAGCACCTTTGGCAACATTCTCCAACGAGCTGGCTTGACCAGTCCCAAACGCAAGAAGCGGCGCACTACACCATACTCGGACCCGTTCTCGGAGGTCACAGCACCCAATCAGCTCTGGTGCATGGACTTTAAAGGCTATTTCAGTACAGGTGATGGTTCGCGTTGCGATCCGTTTACCATTACTGACGCTCACAGCCGCTACCTGATCCGCTGCCAGATCGTCTCCCGGATGGACTTGAGCCAGGTGAGGGCGGTATGCGAAGCGGCGATGCGCGAGTACGGAGTGCCAGCCCGGATCCGAACAGACAATGGAGCGCCATTTGCCGGAACTGGCTTGCTGGGATTTTCCAAGCTCTCGCTTGGATGGATGAAGATGGGCATCGTGCATGAACGTATCCAACCCGGAAGACCACAGCAGAACGGGCGCCACGAACGAATGCATCGGACTCTCAAGGAGGACACAACGAACCCTGCGGCTGCGACACTGCGGCTCCAGCAGAGAAAGTTCGATCGGTTCCGGCAGATGTTCAACCACGAGCGGCCACACGAAGGATTAAACAACGCGACGCCAGGCAGTCTGTACCAGCCTAGCTCCACGATGCTCCCGCGGACACCGATAGAGTATTCCTATCCGAAGGGCTTCATAACGCGAAGGGTCAACAACAGCGGCGATATCAGCTGGCACAAGGACAGGGTCTTCATCAGCGAGGTCTTTCGCTTTGAGGACTTAGGCTTTGAGCTCGTGGCCGAAGACTTCTACAAGGTCTTCTTCCGCGATATCGAGATTGGAGAGTTCGATGTCGAAGCGCTGCGGTTTAGGCCTGTGCAGGTCTTGCGATGAGCGCAAATCGCCGCAAAGGTGCTCAGCTTCGGGCGGCCTTTCGGAGTCCAGGCAGGTCCGATTGATATTGTCGAAAACGCGACATTCGGAAACTAAGAGCCCCCCTTTGGCGAACAACTCAGCAACGCAGAATCTAAGCGCTTCGTGTGTGTATCTTCCTCATCGCGCCATCCATCTTTCAGCGCCATCAACGCAGGCACCAGCCGGGGATCTCCCAGATCTTCGGCTGCCTCTACCGCCAACAATCCGACGTTCTCAGAAGTGAGTTCATCTAACAAGGGATCGAGTACTCTGTCATCCTTGCGCCGAGCCAAACCTACCAGCGCCTCTCCTTTGGCGTCGCCGTTTGTGTCGGCGAGACGTGCGACCAGCGCCTCGCGAATCTCAGGACTATCGGTCTCGATCATCGACCCTAACCCAAAAGTCGCCCAGTCACGAACATCATCATCTTCATCCCTCGAAAGCTCGATCAGAACACTGATTGCCAATGCATCTTCTTGCCGCGATATCCCGTGCACCACCCCTAGGCGCACGTCAGCAGAAATGTGATGTCTTAGCGGCGCGAGCAGTTCCACAGCCCGTATGTCATGCAGATGTCCAAATGCTATTCCGATCGATTCAAGTACTTCCGAGTCGGTCTCGTCTGTAACCATTCTGGCAAGAGTGTGGAAACATTCGTCAGGAAAGGCTCTGTCTGGCACACCGAGTTGGCCGAGAATATCTGCCCCCAGCTTTCGTTCTCGTGGCGCGGCGCCGATGCAGAGGCGTTTTGCTGTTTCCAAAACCTCTGAAGTGGCTCTGAAATGAAGAACCATGACGGGTTCCCAGGCCGCGTCATCATCCGCTTCGTTCAATGCAAACTGAATCAGTTGCTCAGTTGAGCGGGGATCGCTCCGCTTTTGTCGCATGCTATCTGTCTCAGGGATCATGTGATTAAGGTACAGCTAAGGAAAGTCTCTCTTCCATGCGACGACGTTTCCGAATCCCGGAAAGTGGGGAATTCGGCGACTTCAAATTTTGAATCCCTGCCTCTAAAGGCAGGCCATGGAATTGACAGAGTGTGGAAAGGGTGGAAAGCCATAGAGCCGGTGAGCGTACTTAGCACTTCCGTTACAAAACAGACCGGAGACATGGTTTACAGCGGAGCGCGACGGCTACGGATGCTGGGTATTGGGCACGCACGACGATGTTGTATGCCCTGGAAAGAGAGTCGAATCTTGGATCAACGTCTGCAGTTTTTGTCGAGTTACCAAAAGGAAGAGATGTCGGTAGCGGACCTGTGTCGCGCGTACGGGATTTCGCGTCCCACAGCGTACCGCTGGATTAATCGCTACAACGAGACCGGACCAGAAGGACTCGTGGATCGCAGTAGCCGCCCACACAGTTGCTCGCACGCAACGCTTGAGCCGATTGAGAACACCATCCTGGTGCTGCGAGCCAAACACCCGTCTTGGGGGGCGCGCAAGCTCAAGGCGAGGCTGGAGATGCTACAGCCAGACGTGGTGTGGCCTGCAGCCAGTACCTTCGGCAACATCCTGAGCCGCGCGGGCCTGACCAGTCCGCAGAAGAAGAGAAAGCGCACCACGCCATGCTCCGAACCGTTTTCTCTGGTGACGGGTCCGAATCAGCTTTGGTGCATGGACTTCAAGGGTTACTTCGCCACCGGCGACGGCAAGCGCTGCGATCCGTTCACCATCACTGACGCGCACAGCCGCTATTTGATTCGTTGCCAGATTGTCTCACGTATGGACCTAAGCCAAGTACGGGCGATCTGCGAAGCAGCGATGCGGGAGTACGGGATGCCAGCGCGGATCAGAACATACAACGGCGCACCGTTTGCGGGCACCGGGCTCCTAGGGCTGTCGAAGCTCTCGCTCGGATGGATGAAGCTCGGGACCGTGCACGAGCGCATTCAAGCAGGTCGACCGCAACAAAACGGCCGCCACGAGCGGATGCATCGCACTTTGAAGGAGGACACGGCCAAACCACCTGCGGCATCCCTTCGAGCACAGCAGAGCCGCTTTGATAACTTCCGCTACGTGTTCAACAACGAGCGCCCGCATGAGGGGCTAAACAACCAAGTTCCCGCAAGTCTTTACATCCCCAGCGCGATACGACTGCCGCGCAAGTTGCTGGAGTTCACGTACCCGAAGGGGCTCCAGTTGCGACGAGTCAACAATAGCGGGGACATTAGCTGGCACAAGAACAGAATCTTCATCAGCGAAGTATTCCGCTTCGAAGAGTTGGGAGTCGAGTTGATCACACCGGGGCTTTATAGAGTCTTCTTTCGAGATATGGAGATAGGAGAACTCAATTCCGAAGAGCTTCGTTTCAGAGCTGCGCGTAGAGTGGTCTGAGTCTGCCAATGAGTGCATTGGGCTGAATGCGTCAGTTGATGGACCAGGCGCGGATTGCTGACGAGAAGCCGACATATAAGGACTGATCCGTTTCGGCGCTACGATGCCCGTTTCAGTAAACAAGAAATCGGCGCAGCGATTCGAAATGCTTTACATAGCGTCTAGTATGTTGCCCCGGCAGACGGCGAGCTAAGGCGATTCGTCTTGAAATGCAGAACAAGTGGTCCTTCCATCTGAACCGCGGCTCCCTCCACAAGCATAGGCTTTAGGCTGCTCTTGAGCGCCAGTGTTGCGCCCGCATCTTGCAGACCGTAATTGTCCGAACTGTCCCAATAGGATTCCCTGACCTGCCCCGTGCGATCAGTTCGAACGTAAACAATCATATAGCCCTCAAGCACACCATCGTTAGGGGGCCACTCATAATCAGGCACATTCGCAATGCGGTCTCCGATTTCCTTCCGCGATAAAAATACCGTCCGTATCTGCTCCTTCGGCGGTGTCGGGCTGGAGACATAAATCGCCTTCAAGTCGCCTGCGGATAGCTTCTCAAGCAGTGTAACCTTGCCTTCTACAAAGATGTTTTCTGGAATATCGTCGGACCAGATACGCGGAATCATTTGCCCCCCGAAAGGCGCATAATCTGCAAGTGAGACGTAGCGCGTGAAGTCCAGTGTTCCTTGATACCAAGAATGTGACGCGTCAAAGCAGACGCGCGCTATGGACGTCTCCTCGGTAATGCCAGCCGGGCGATCCGAAGTCTCAAGGCAACGCGGCATGCTAATCGCTGGTCTTCCAGGAAGGGCAAACGTTCCACCACCCGTGAGCCGCTGTTGAATCAGTTTCGGCACTTGCGGCCGCGGAACAGGGTTAAGTAGCATTCGGACAAAATCGTCCAGCCAGCGCGGATAGAAATCCCCATCATCATGCTCTTCTACCTGGTCACCGTCGACTACACGCGTCTGTCTGAACTCGGGTGAATTCAATACAAGTTTGTAATGGCTACGACCAGCCCAGAACAACTCCACCTTTCCATTCATGAAGGATGGTACGGGTCTGGCATGGGCACGGGGTGTCGTATCAGGAGCGATCTCAAGTACAAGATGAAATGGCTGATGGCCTTCGATCAGCACGCTCTTTTGTAGTGATTGCTGCAGCAGTGACATATTTGCTGAAGGAGAAGGCGTCTGTGCCTGCATTACCGCCATTACGAGGGCTCCTGCAAGCACCGCTCCTAATCGAGCAATTTGCAAACTATACACGATGATCTTCTCCTGTTGATTAGCCCGATGCAGGCAATCATACCGAAACTGGTTTGCTGATCTAGCCTACGACAGCCTGGTTAGCAACCCGTTTGCTCGATATAAATCCTCATAAACGCCCTTGCGGTCAGCGAAGACACCAAGTGGCAGCTCATCTTCAGCGCAGTTCAATCGATGAATTCAAACTGACCCACTGCCGGGTGTGAGCTCGCGGGCGGTTTGAGGGGTCGGGCTTGCGTGCGATTGCCGACTTATCGCTGTGAGGCTGCCGAGAGTGTGGCAGCCCCGGTTGTGGCGTCCTGGATTGGGATTAGTCACTGCAGGCGACTTTTCGTTGCCAATCTGAACGGCGCGCGCTTAGTCCCGCGATCTCTACTCGATCTCGCGAACGACTCTGCAAGGATTGCCTACTGCAAGGACGTTGTCCGGTAGACTCCGGGAGACGACGCTTCCAGCGCCTACGACTGTGCGCGATCCGATAGTGACGCCAGGAAGAATAATCGCGCCCGAACCTACCCATACATCTGACCCGATCATAATGGGAGCGCCATACTCCTCCTTACGTCTCAACGCAGCGTTGAGAGGATGAAGTGGAGTGAGGATTTGCACGCCAGAACCGAACTGGCTGTAGTCCCCAATGGTAATTTTGCAGACATCGAGGACGGTGCAGTTGAAGTTGAAGAATACCCGCTCGCCAAGTTCTATGTTGGATCCGTAATCACAGAAGAACGGCGGCTGGAGCCAAGCAGTATACCCGCCTTTGCCAAAGATCTTCAAGAGCAGCTCCCGTCTCAACTCCCGGTCCCCCTCACGGGTAGCGTTCAGAATCTGGCAGAGGTCACGAGCGCGGTCCCGTGCTTGGACCAACTCGGGGTCTAGCGCGTTGTACAGTTCTCCGGCAAGCATCTTTTCACGTTCGGTGTTCATCATGTACCTTTCGACCACTTTTGCAGGGAGCTACTTCCTCTCTCTGTCGAGTTTGATGCCGGACACTCTCAAGAATTTCTCCAGTGTGTCGATGACCACGTGCAGGGTTCCGAGAAGGTCGGACTGGTGTAGAGCCGAGGATGAAGCGGGATGTCCTCACGCCTTGCGCAAAACTCGGGATCGATGAGCGACAGTTAATCTTTCCGAGGCGGCGCTTTGGACTCCTGCCGCGATGCCGACTGCGGTACTTGCCTGCGAACAGGGCCGACAGCGGCAGCATCTCGTTCGCCGCAGGAAGACTGAGCAACATCCCAACAAGGATCAGGTAGAGGGATCTCGTTTCAAATGTTCTCTGCCCCACGAACAGAGAACATCCAATACCGGGACCAACGTTCGTCCGTACGGCGTCAGCGAGTATCGCACTCGCAGGGGCAAGCCTTGCTGCTGATGACGTTCCAGAATCCCAGCCTCTGTCATATCCCGCAAATGACGGAGAAGCATCCGCTCTGTGATTTCAGGGATACTCTTCCGCAATTCGTTCGTCCTCATCGGCCCGTCCAACAATCGCCAGAGGATTGTGCCCTTCCATCGCCCGTCGATGACGCTGAGCGCCGCATCGATGGGGCACGGTGAGATCTCCTTCTTCGAGACGCCCATAGACTGCTCCAACTGACAACTTTGTCAGTGCTACTTTTTGCATCAGTGCTCCATTCGAAAGCGTCTTTGGCGAAGAGTCAATAGGACCCCGTATGCACATGTTCAACATAGCAACCCTCTTCGTCGTTCTGACCCTGGTAGGAGTCGAGTTTTCTGTATCTGCATTCATGAACCCTGCCGCGTCGCGGCTCGAACCCGAGTCGCAATTGAAGATGCTAAGCCATTCTGCTCTTGTGCTTGGAAAGGTGATGCCGATCTGGTACTCGGTCTCTACCCTGCTTCTCGGTATCCAGACCTGGCTCTGTTGGCACACGCCGGGGCGCTCAATTCTGCTTACAGCGGATGCGATCATGGTTCTTATTGCGGTGGCATCGATCCTTCTCCTGGTTCCACTCGCCAGTCGTGTGGCGGAAGGTGCTACTGATTGGCAGCGGATAAATCGGATTTGGGACCGGAGAAATCGAGTGCGCATAGCCGCTCTCGGCACTGCAGCTGTCCTGCTTACATACGTTGTAGTCCGCTGAGGGAGGTTCGATCCAGATCAGTACCGGGAAACGCCCTTCCCGTCACCGCCGCGACGATGGCCAGTGCTGCGCCCACCCACAACAGGCTGGAATCTATATTTAAGTCGATGGCGCGGACCGAAAACTTCGAAGCATAACGGGCGAGCATAGCGACCATCGGCCGGACACTTACCACACCGATTAGGGCACACTCGCCTCCTACAGAGTCTTCTTTCGAAACATGGAGATCGGAGAACTCAATGCGGAAGAGCTTCGCTTCAGATCTGCGCGGAGAGTAGTCTGCGGCTGCCGCGCGATGTGCAGATTGTGGAAGTGACAGAGTGTGAGAGCCAGTAAACAGCGTTTCAAAGAGCCGTCTAACCAGCAGCTTCGACCCGATGTTTCCGAAACATCTGTTTTCAGCGAACGACAAATAACGAAGTATTACTTCTGAGAACACTGACTATGGGGAAGTAGCGGGACTCGTTCTAGACGCACATAAAGAGTGTGGCGAACGTTGTTCTCCACACTCCTAGATCCGACTCCTTGAAACGGCATGCACTGAGGGCAACAGTCCGGCCGCCTATCGTTCACATTTTATCGACTTTCTCACCAGTGACCGTGATGGCATTTTCATCAATTACCTCGCGAAGCTTGCGGCCCCCTTCCACTACCACGAAATGCACTTTAAGCGGGGGACCTTCTGAGGGTAGGCTAAACGTAGCTACTCCGGTGCAATCAGGATGAACGAGATAAACACCGGTGCCGGGTGTCCATGAATCCGTTTCCGGCGTACCGTCGAAAACGATATGGTCTCGAATGGTCAAATGTCCAGCACCGTCATAGGTTTGGAGGACGACACCGCGGAATGGAAGGCCCAGCCCGGGCGCGGTAGTAGCGTCAATCGTCAGACCATAAGCGCCGTGAAGCGTTGCATTCGAGCATCCTCTGCCTCTCCCCTCCTCATCGTCCGCCCGGGCGGAGGGTGCTATAGTCGAAAATCCGTAAACCATGGCTAGAAGCGCCGCGATCACCGATAGCTTTGATACTGATTTGCTTTGCATGTGAGATCCTTCTCTGAATACCTGTCAGAACTGCTTGGTCGTTAAATAAGCGCGTTCAAAACCACTTGATCTCCGTTTTGGTGCCGAGCATAAAGCCTTCCAACTTGGATCGAGCACGGTCATCAGAACCGAAACCGTCCTTAAGGTCAAAGAAACTGATCGTAAAACTCTTGTTAACGGCTAAGTGGAAACGTTTGAGGTGGATAGGGCAGACCGTAAACGATGAAACAGCGTAGACTCCATACGGGATCAACCCTTCTATCCCTTTGGGAGCCAAAGTGTGCGGACAGATTCCCGAGTGGTCTATCAATTCGGTCCGTTTGAGGTAAACGTTCCGGCTGGCGAGCTTCTCAAGAGCGGAAGGCGTATTAGGCTACAACAACTCCCTCACAGACTTCTCGTCGCGCTCCTGGAACATCCCGGAGAGGTAATCAGCCGGGAAGAACTTCGAAGCCGCCTCTGGCCTGACGATACCTTCGTTGATTTTGACAGCAGCCTCCGCGTTGCAGTCGGCAAGCTGAGGGAGGCGCTTGGCGATGATGCCGAAAATCCCCGCTACATCGAGACCATTCCCAAGCGCGGGTATCGCTTTCTCGCTCCGAAGTCCTATCCGGAACTCGCCACCAGCGGCATCGGAGAACTCGGTGCGAGCCCGTTATCCGCCGAGACCGTCGCGCTTGACGACGGCCGCACTGGCGCACCCCTCGTGCACCGCTCGATCTGGTCCCGCTGGTGGATGCTTACAGCAGTTTTGTTGCTCATCGCCGTCGCCGGCATCGCCGTAGCGTTCCGCACCTTCCGCCACCCGAAGGTGCTGACAGAAAAGGACACGGTTGTCCTCGCCGACTTCGTGAATTCCACGGGTGATCCTGTATTCGATGGGACACTGCGTCAGGGATTGTCCGTTCAACTGGAGCAGTCGCCCTTCTTGAGCATGGTCTCTGAGGGACGCATCCAGCAGACACTGAAGATGATGGGGCAGCCTGCCGATGCAAAACTTACGCCGGCGATAGCGCGGGAACTCTGCCTGAGGATGGGCAGCGCGGTCGTGCTCGACGGCTCCATCGCCCAAATTGGCAGGCGCTATCTGCTGACCATCAAGGCGGTCAACTGCTCGAGTGGCGATTCGCTGGCGAGCACGGAAGTTCAGGCCAGCGACAAGAACGATGTGCTCGATGCTTTGGGAAAGACAGCTTCCGCGATGCGGAACAAGCTGGGCGAGTCGCTTGGCACTGTGCGGAGGTTTGATACTCCTCTTGAACAGGCGACTACGACGTCGCTTGAGGCCCTTAAGGCTTACAGCCTGGGCCGGAAGGCATCGGCTGCGAGCGAGTGGGCTGCCGCCGTCCCGTTCTACCAGCGCGCCATCCGCCTCGATCCGAATTTCTCGATGGCCTATGCCAGGCTCGGGAATTCCTATCGTATGCTGGGCGAGCCGATCTTGGCGGCGGAGAACACTCGGAAGGCCTACGAACTGCGCGAACCCGTGAGTGAGTTGGAGAAGTTCTACATCGAGTCTCATTATTATCAGCAGACCACCGTAGAGTTGGAAAAGGCGCGCGAGGTCTACGAACTTTGGGCACAGAGCTATCCACGAGATTGGGCACGGCCAAGCGCCGAGACTGCTGTCTCATCTATGCAGGGTCGATACGATAAGGGCCTTATCGAATCCCGCGAGGAATTCCGCCTCAACCCCAACGGCGATGGTTATTATGACCTCCTCTATTTCTATCTGAGGCTGAATCGTCTGCAGGAGGCCCAGTCCACATTCGAAGAGGCAGAGGCGAAAAACTTCGATTCCCCTTCCATACGCAACCTTGCGTACCAGCTTCGCTTCTTGCAGAATGATGCGGCAGGAATGTCTCAGCAGGTGGCCTGGGCTACGGGCAAGCTGGGAGTGGAAGATGGGCTGCTAGGCTTGGAGGCGGATACCGCTGCCTATTCGGGGAGGCTGGGACAGGCCCGGAATCTTTCCCGTCAGGCAGTGGTTTCGGCCAAACGGGCCGAAACGCCGGAAGTGGCCGCGGAGCGCGAAGCCAACGCCGCTCTTCGGGAAGCCCTATTTGGAAATACAGCCGAAGCCCGTGAGCGAGCCGCGGATGCTCTCGGCCTATCTAACAGTTGGCGTGTTCAATCTCGAGCAGCTCTGGCGCTGGCCTTCGCAGGTGATACGGAGCGAGCGAGCACTCTTGCCGATGATTTAGCCAACCGGTTCCCGGATCACACGATTGTTCAGTCCTATGAGGTTCCAACCATTCGCGCCAAACTGGCGTTGAGCCACGACGATCCCTCAGGCGCCATCGAGATCCTTCAGGCTGCGGTGCCGTACGAGCTGAGTGATGCGGGCGCGCTCTATCCCGTTTATGTCCGGGGGCAAGCCTATCTCGCTGCGCATAAGGGAAAAGAAGCAGTCGCAGAGTTTCAGAAAATCCACGACCATCCGGGGATTGTGGTCAACGCGCCCATTGGGACTCTTGCACATCTCGGCCTGGGCCGGGCTTACGCGCTGTCGGGAGATAAGACCAAGGCAAAATCCGCCTATCAGCATTTCCTCACCATCTGGATAGACGCCGACCCCGACATTCCAATACTGAAGCAGGCCAAGGCGGAGTATGCGAAGCTCCAATGATTGAGGTTCCTCCGCTAGTTGCAGGTTGGGGCTGACATTTCTAGACAGACAGGTGTTAGCTCGGAAAGGGAACGAATCAGCGTGCTTGACCGCCATAGCAGCTGAGGGCTTAGTTCAACGCCCACACCGCTCGTAACGATTATTCAGTTGATGCATAATCGCCAATGCAGTGCGCCGGGATAAACCGGCATGAAGCAGGGAATGCAAGAGTCCTACGAGAAAGGAATAGCGAACCGCTCGGCCCCGAGTTTTGCGTTGCACACCGCGAGGTGTTCGGCGAAGCGTAAACAGGGGTACAGGTGGGCTGGGTATTGAGCTCCGAAAAGATGCAATCAGGACGCTGACGCTTTTGCATTGGCGGAAGGCAACACGAGCGGGGGCGATATCGCGAGTTCCTGCTCGGTCCTGCGTAGTCGTAGACCCCAGACACGCCTGGAAGTTTCATGCACGAGAACCGGGAGTCCTCGGAGGCTCCTGCTGGTAACAACAGCAGGACGGCGGGTGAAGGCCTGGGCCGTACGATCCGCATGCACGCATTCGAGGAGTCGGACAGTGGCATAGTACCGATGAATCATTCGAACAAAAATCGAGCAGTCGATGGCGGAGAGTGAGGAGGGAAGGCCGCTGATCAAGGAGAACATCCATCAGGCCAGCACGCGCCCGACACAGAGCGGGGCACGCGTGTCACAGGGGTTGGCGGGTGTGCGGAAAGCGAGTGCTTGATCGCTTCGCCGCCGATCATCCGAGATAAGAGCCGTATGCGCTAACGAGCGCCCGTACGGATCTGTGCGGGGGGCGATCAGCGATGATCGTCCCTACCGCGACCTCATTGATAACCGATCACGATAAGCGGTCGTGGCGGGTGCGGTGTATTGGGCCAAGTGGCGCAGCTGATTATCTGGGTCGCCGGGCAAACAGGCCATGGAAATGACAGAGTATGGAAAGCATGGAAAGCCATGAAGCCGGCTTCCCACTCTTCCCACACTCTTTGGAAATCCCTTCGGGATTCCCACATTCCCACCGCCTCGACGACTTGATACATGTCTTCTAATGCCCCTCAAGCCGAAACATCGCTTCCGCAAGGGGCTTGTAACGGATGTCTCAGGTCCACAGCGTAACGCATGTCCCGGTACACTCACCTCTCAGGAAGGCTTGGTTTCCTTGCTGGGCGCGGAGCGCATGAATTGCCTTGGGGGCGTTGCGGGGTGTCCCCGCTAGATTGGGGAGTCGGAAGACGAGGCCGGTTTCTTTTCACAGGCGTCGGCTGCAGCTGGGGCAAGGGCATAGCCCTTACCCCGTTCAATTTTTGTCCATAAATTATGAAGAACACTGTTCTTTAGTAACTAGGGAAAGACTATTAACCGGTCCGTCATCTGTGAAAGACTGGCCGGAGAAAATTTCCTCGTTGGAAAATCGCTCAAGGAGATGGCACCATGGCAGTAGCTTTTTTTGCATTCGTTACGGCTGACAGTAGAGAGTTTGTCATCCAGCTAACAAACGATGATTTGATTGCCCACGCTCGCAAGTTACTCTCGGGAGAAGAAACAAGTAAGCCCCACGTTCATGGCAAAATAATAAAGGGATCACAGCCCTACAATCCAGCGTGGTCCTTTCATCTTGATCCCGATACCATCGCCTTCTTCGAACAGGCGATTGAGGTATGTGATGCCAATACAACATACGTAGAAGACCACTTAGAAGAAGTTTGTGGTGTGGTTCTTCCCGGGTGTCATTGGTGTCCTTGGAGCTCAAAGCTGACGCGAGAAGTTGTTTAATGCACTACCTGCATGAGACACAATCTGACGTAAAAGGCCCAGCAAATAAGGTTGGGCCTTTTTGCTTTCTAGTCATTTTCAGAGATAGAATCTGCGGATTACCAGCCGACCTCTCGAAGAGTTCCAGCCAACTCCGGTATTGAAGACTAGAGATTATTGGCTGTGTTCAACATCTTCTGACCTTGATTGCGAACGGTGCCAATATTGGGATGGGCAGTGTGAAGGAACATGCGGGTACTTTCAAAAGGGCGTAAGAGATGAACTGGCGGCCTCACCACTTCCTGAAAAGCAGCTCAATCGAACCAGTTTGCAATGGAGGACTCGCTAGCTCATGACTGCAGCGACGACTGTGCTCTCAGTCCGCTCTTCGGGAGTTTCAAGGCGAAAACAGTTTTGCCAGGATTAGACAGCTCAAGATAAATTTCGCCACCGTGTTCCTCCGCTACACATTTCGCAATGGCTAATCCAAGACCCATTCCACGATACTTTCCAGCCCGCATGAAGGGCTGAAACAAACTGCCTCGCATCTCGGACGGTACGCCAGGACCATTATCCGTAACGCGAACAAATGCATCTCTACCGTCGTCATACAGCGCAATCACCACCTCGCGGCGGCCCAACGCAGCACCGTCAGCGGCGGCCTGACAGCCATTAAGAATCAGATTGAAGATCGCACTGGCGAGCCTCTGGCCATCGACACAACCGCGCACATCCGACTGAATCTGGCTAAGAATAGAAACAGAGAGCGCATCGGAATGCGGTCGAGCCATCTGAACTGCCTGCTCGATGACACGAGCCAAAGGTTGACGACGGGGACAAAACACACGTCCCACCTCCGCGAAGAGGAGAAGCGATTCCAACTGGTCTGTGATGCAGTCCATCGCAAGCCGTATCTCTGCAAGGAGATCTGAGGCCTCTGAGAGATCGTGGCATTGCGCGCTCAAGAATTCGGAGTTTGCATAGACGGCAGACAGGTGATGGCGAAAATCATGCACCATCATCTGGACGAAGCGGAGCAGATTCGGACTGGGAATCGCTGCCGAATGTTGGAAGGCCGTCCCCTCATAATGATCGACACGAATCGTGCCAGGTCTTCGCAAGCTCCATGAGCGTGACTCGTGTAAATCGTGAACTAAAAGCGGTTCTCTTTCCGTCGTTGCGTGGGTTGTCATTTAGCCTCCGTTCGGGTGGTGCTTGATCCGCAGCCGAGACTCTTTTTGGGAAACGAATCAAATGCGGGCAACTGTAGTGAACCCTAGGGCACACAGGAGATGTCCCGCCTGTACGGTTTCAGGCGTTTGTGCTACCTAGTGAGGCATACGGACGACTCCCCCTAAATGGAGAAAGCCTAAACGCCTGGAGAGCATCGTTTGTCCCGGTTGAGCTGTTGTTGCCACTCGGTCAAATAGTAGGCGAGACCAGTTTCGAAAACTCTGTCGAAACTGTGAAGATTTTCCGAAGGCCCAGCACCATACCCCAAATTCCAGATCTCTGGGATATCTCCATAGTTTGGCCAGACCTTTTGCAGCGGACTTTCTTATGGTTGATTTAGCTGAGCACAAATTAGACGGTAGCTGGCAGATGTATTCGCGACCGCGGACCCGCAATTTTGGGGCAACTATGCTGGAAGGCCAGTTTGCGGATTCAAAGCACTAGGGTCTTTCCGACGCCCAATCTAATAACGAGAATCCCCAGGGCGCGAATGGAGAAGGATGTCAAGTACATAGCTTCGTTCAGTAGCCCTGCCATCAGTAATAGACAAGGAGATGCTAACGCCATGACCGATAACTGTGAGGGCAAGACCGGTATCTGGAGCAATCCAGACTTTCGTTCGGACCTCGCATTCGCCAAGCTCACAGAGGAGATGGTTGAGCGCCTGGGTTCCTATGGTCGAGAGGAGATCTTTCCGGAGAACTTCCCGTTGTTCACTTGCGGTGAGCGGCAGGTCGATATGTTCGTGGTGCTCGACGGGGAGGTCGATATCTCTCTGCCCGGTGTGAATGGCGATTCCAAAATCATCGCCCATCATCAGAGGTTTGACTTCTCCGGTGAATTGAACCTTCTGACGTCGCAGAGATCTCTTGTAGAGGCGCGAACCGTCAGAGAGAGCCGCCTTCTTCGCATACCGCGTGGCGAGTTGCAGAGACTCATGCGGGCGGAGGGCGACATCGCGAATCTTATTACCTCAGCGACTATCTGGCGTCGCATTGGCATCCTCGGCGAAGAGACCGGCGGCATTGTGCTGATGGGACACGCCAACGATGCGGAGAGCACAGAGATTCAACGCTTCCTTGTCCGCAACAGTTATCCGCACAGGATCGTCGAGGTGCCCACGGACGAAGTCTCACTGATCACAGACGATCTATCCGGCCATGAGTACCAGCTGCCAGCTGTGATCCTCTCTGATGGCCGCCCCTTGCATCGGCCCACAATCACGCAACTCGCTGACGAACTGGGCATTACCGAGCTTCCTGATCCCGAGATGATCTACGATGTGACAGTCGTCGGCGCTGGCCCTGCGGGCCTCGCCGCCGCCGTCTATGCGGCATCGGAGGGGCTCTGCACGGTTGTGATTGAGCGCACGGCTCCAGGTGGACAGGCAGGCACCAGTTCCAAGATCGAAAACTACCTCGGCTTTCCAACGGGCGTCTCCGGCCAGCGACTCGCGAGCCGCGCCCAGTTGCAGGCACTAAAGTTCGGTGTGCATTTCGCGATCTCCAGAGAGACCATAACGGCGGAGCAGGTCGGTGGCATCCACAAACTGACACTTACGGGTGGCATCCCCGTCCATTCAAGATCTGTTGTTGTGGCGTCTGGCGCTCAGTATCGCAAGCTTTCGGTAGAGAACTACGGCCAGTTTGAAAACCGCGGGATATATTACGCAGCGACCGCGATGGAGTCGTTGTTTTGCCGCGGAAAGGAAGTCGTCGTGGTGGGAGGCGGCAATTCAGCGGGCCAGGCCGCTATATTTCTATCGGGCATCGCGAAACACGTGCATCACATCGTGCGTGGAAAATCGCTGGCAAGCACTATGTCGCAGTATCTTATCTCGCGAATCGAAAGCTCATCTCACATCACGCTCTATACCCAATCCGAGATTGTGAAACTCGAAGGCGGGTCTTCTCTCGAATGCGTCAGCTGGATCGATCGCAAAACCGGTAAGTGGATCGTGAAGCCGATTGGGAGTGTCTTCGTGATGATCGGCGCTGAGCCAAACTCAGGATGGCTCTTCGGCACAGTACGGTTGGATGAGAGGGGCTTCATTCTTACCGGCGGTACAGCCGGCTTTGAGCGCACTCCCTATGCTACCAGCGTGCCGGGCATGTTTGCCGTCGGCGATGTGCGCTCCAAGTCTGTGAAGCGCGTCGCGTCTGCGGTTGGTGAAGGTTCCGTAGTCATCTCGGACGTTCATCGCTATCTTGCAGACCATCGCAACAACTTTGCCGCCGAACCCAACTCCGCGCTCGCCGCATTGCGATCGGCGAATGCTGCAGCTACCCCGCAAAGCTGACACACATTTAAAAAGATCGCCGTTTCGAGATGCTTCCCGATACCGTTACTCAGACGTTTAGGAGACAACTTTGACCCCTGGTTCAACCGTATGAATGCACCGGAACGCGGTCGCTGTCATTCATCCCTGGAATCCCGGGAACCGATTCTGCTTTCTGCGGGCATTTGGTTCAGATCAGTACGACCAACGCGACCTCCTTGTTGGCTGTACCACGAATGGTGGAGACATTGAAGCAACAGATATGCACTCGCCATCTCAACAATGGTCGATACTATGGTCATCATCTTCGGCCGCAGTATTGATAAATGCGTGGCCGCGGGACTCTCGCCGGTCTCCGCGCCACGGTTGGACAACGCCCGTAAAAGCTTCAAGTACATCTCCCGAGGGCGAACTGCAGTTTCCAGAGTAAGTCTCATACTAGCTCGTCCGGATCGTGTGACGTTTCCAAGGGAATGATTGGACTGTCATCCCCGCTCATCACTGCCCGATTGGGCAGGACACTTGTGCTTTCGTAGTCGACGTGGTGAGCTGTCACTGTCCTCTAACCTCGAAGGGTGAATCCAATTGCCGCATTCTCAGCAGAGCTCGCAAGCCAGTATTGATGTCGCGTGGGCCGCCTCAAACACTTGTCGCATCTCGTTCGGGGTCGCTCCACCCGGCGCTTTGCCGTTCTGCGAGATAGGTTAAGGCCGGAGTTCTCGGACGCCATCTTCACCCGCAACCAGCGCCAGGGTAGCCATGCCCAGGAACAACCCATGCTCCACAACCCCCACAATGTTGCGGATTTCCGCCGCCATCTCCTCAGGCTTTTCGATCACCCCGCAGTGACAGTCCAGAATCACATTGCCTTCATCGGTGATCCACGGCCCTGTGCGATTGCGCGCCGGACGCAGCACCGGATTCAATCCCAGATCCTTGAGTTGGCGCGTCACCAGCGGCAGAGCCAATTGGATCACCTCTACCGGCAGGGGAAACTTGCCCAGCTTTTCGACCACCTTGGTCTCATCGGCCACAACAATGAACTGCTGCGCCGCCGAAGCCACAATCTTCTCTCGCAGGTGTGCCCCGTGACCGCCTTTGATCAGGGCAAGTCCCTGCCCAACCTCGTCGGCACCGTCCACGTTCACGTCCAGCAGCAGGGTGTCATCGAAGTTGGTAAGTGGAATCCCCAGATCCTTCGCGAGCGTCGAACTCGCATCGCTGGTGGCGATAGCCTCGATGCGTAACCCGGCCTGCACCGCTTTGCCCAGCTCGCGGATGAACAGGGTTGCTGTTGATCCAGTTCCCAATCCCACCTTCATTCCGTCGGAGATAAACCCCACTGCCCGCTTTGCCACCAGCAGCTTTGCTTCATTCTGCGTCATATTTGTCGTCGTCCATTGGGTTAGGAAGTTCTGAGGCCTACGTTTTCACAGCCTCCTTCACAAAACGTTTTGATCCAGTTGATCCGGCCCCCGGGAGGAAATGCAGGTGATGCACGGGCTACTTCACAGGCACGGAGGAGAACAGATACACGAGTCCTTCCGCCAACGTGGGATGAGTCACAATGAGATCACGGAGAGCCGTGTATGGCAGCCCAGCTCTCATCGCCAGTTGAACGGGTGCCAGTAGTTCCCCCGCACCCACACCCAAAGCTGTGAAACCAAGAATACGATCGTCCTCGGCCATCAGTGCCTTGAGAAAACCTTCGCTTTCGCCGAGCGTGCGTGTGCGCAGCACCGCAGCCATGGGAAGTTTGACCAACCGATAAGAAATGCCCTGGCGCTTGGCATCATCCTCGTGTAGCCCCACGTGGGCGAGTTCGGGATCGGTAAAGAGCGTGTACGGTACCTGACGGCCTGTGCTCACCAAGCTATCCCCCTTGAGCGCTCCGTACACGATTCGGTGGTCGTCGTAAGCAATGTGTGTGAAGTACGGACTGCCGGCGCAATCACCTACGGCATACACGCCATCGGCTGTCGTTTGCAGGGAGGCATTCACCTTGATGTGTCCGGTCGCGCTCAACTCAATGCCGGCGTTCTCCAGTCCGATCCCATCTGTGTTCGGCACGCGACCGGTGGCCGCAAGGATGTGCGTGGCCGTGAGCACTTCCCGCCCGGCTGTGTTCCTTATCCGCGCTTCGATCGCCTCCCCCGAGCGCCCGCTGACGGATTCCACTGTGCTGCCGAGCAGGAACCGAATCCCTTCCGCGGCGAGCAGCTCACCGAGTGCTGTGGCAACATCTCCGTCCTCGCGGGGTAACAGGCACTCACTCTGATCAATCACCGTCACCTGTGAGCCGAAGCGCGCCATGGCCTGTGCAAACTCCAACCCTACATAGCCGGCCCCCAGCACCAACAGGTGCTCAGGAAGCGTGTCGAGCTCGAGTTCCTCCACATGCGTCATCGGCTGAGCCGCTCGCAAACCATCTATGTCAGGGATGGTTGCGCGCGAGCCCGTACTCACGATCACAATATCTGCGGCGAGCAGGCGCGTGCCGCCTCGTTGAAGGTCTACGGACACAGTGCGAGGGCCAACAAAAACTCCCGCGCCGCATACAAACTCAACATGATTGGCCGCGAAGCGTTTGTTGTGCACGTCCATGAGGCCGCTCACCATTGCCCGTTTCCTCTCGCGGATCACAGTCATGTCGATACCGGGCGCAGGCCTGTTCATTCCGAATTCCGTCAGCCTTTGCGCATACCAAGCCACTTTGGCCGAGTGCACGATGTTCTTGCTGGGCAGGCAGGCGATGTTGGGGCAGGATCCACCAACGTACCGCCTCTCGACGAGCGCCACATGTTTGCCCTCAGCGCCGAGCGTCCAGCTGAGGTACTTGCCCGCTTCTCCGCTTCCCAATATCAGAACGTCAAACTGTTCCAGTGCCGTTTCTGTGCTAAAAGTCATCGTCACTCCCTCGGCTCGTGCTGACCATATCCGCATGGCGGATCAGGCACCACTCTGGAGGCTGAACGCCCCGCGCGAATGCCAATTGTAAAGCGTCACCTACAATGATCATTGGTTTGAAGCGGGCCGAAATGGAGCAGAATCCGTGTCTAGCCCCGTCTCCTGTTCCATTCCCAGCGAAGATCTACAAAGGTTGCCGAGGAGCTTTAGAGACCAAGATCGCTCAGTCCCGGATGCTCATCGGGGCGCCGTCCCAAAGGCCAGTGAAAGAGGCGATCTGACTCTTTAATCCGCAAATCGTTGATGCATGCATAACGATGATGCATGATCCCTTCGGCATTGAACTCCCAGTTTTCGTTTCCATACGCACGGTACCACTGACCCGAATCATCATGAAACTCATAAGCGAAGCGAACCGCAATCCGGTCGCCATCGTAAGCCCAGAGTTCCTTGATGAGGCGATAATCCAATTCGCGCTGCCATTTGCGCAACAGGAAGCGCACGATCTCTTC
>Ga0207035_1004_pt2 | contig 29525 bp, 24 predicted proteins | sample Alteio_BWMinCont_77_FD_153272 | JGI IMG/M metagenome (GOLD analysis project Ga0207035, IMG submission 153272) | Enriched cells from forest soil in Barre Woods Harvard Forest LTER site, Petersham, Massachusetts, United States -... | ecosystem: Environmental > Terrestrial > Soil > Temperate forest >... | reverse complement strand
AACTACAACGGGATGCAGGTTGTCCTCGAAAAGCGGCTCTCGCACAACTTCAGCGCACGCGCCTTCTACGTCTTCAGCAAGACACTGGCCAGCAACGCTCTGGATGGAACCAACCTCGCCGCGACCTTTGTCGATCCGAATTACCCTCAACTGGAAGCGCATCAGCGCTCGGATCAGGACCGGCGCAACATGGTGACCATTAACTTCGTCTGGACTCCTGACTACTTCAGCGGTTACAACCGGATTGTTCGAACCGCATTGGATGGCTGGACGATCAGCAGCATCATTACGATGAACAGCGGTCAGCCATTTACCGTCACAACTGGAACCGATGTCAACGGGGATGGGCAGACGAACGATCGTCCGAGCATTGTGCCGGGGAAGATACCGCACATTCTCGGCGGCAAACGCTCGCGTATTGCAGGAGAAGCACAGTGGTTCGATACCACGGCCTACTGCGTACCGGGTACAGCCGGTTGTCCGGGCGTCGGCCCGTTGAATCTTCTTGGCAATACGCGTCCCGCACAACTCGATGACCCTGGCTATCGGGATGTGGATGCCTCGCTCTTTCGTACGTTTGGTGTCCTTGAAAACCTTAAGTTCCAGGTTCGCGGCGAGTTCACCAACGTCTTTAACCTGACGAACCTTGGTACGCCGTCGGCTTCGATGAACAGTTCAACCTTCGGCGAAGTTACCGGCAGTGGAGGCAGCAACCGCATCATCCAGGTAGGAGGACGAGTATTGTTCTAGGATGAATTTCCATAGATAAACGTCATTCTGATCTAAACGAGTGAGAGGAAGACTCTCAGCGATGTTGGTTCCATGTTTATCGCTGAGATTCTTCCCCTTCGTACCTCAGGGTCAGAATGACGTTCTCTCTAAAGTGATAGATCTGCACCAAATAAAATGATCTAGCCTGAGGTTGATCTTTAAGTAGGTAGTTCTTTCCGTTCGGTGCGTACTCGCTTGAGAAAATCTGCCAGTAGCTGTCCTGGCTTTGGCTGGAATATCTCTGTCAGATTTTCCAGATGTTCCATGCGGTCTACGCGGAAGCTGCGGAAATCGTTTCTTAGCTCGCACCATGCGGCGAGTGTCCATGTGCCTCCCCAGAAGTAAAGAGCCAGAGGGTGGACGCGGCGCACGCTCTGTTGCGCGTCTTCGCGGGAATAAGCGATGAGGACGACGTGCCGCTGCTGGGCGGCGGCATGAAGTGTGTCGAGCTTGGAGCGAAGCTCTGGCGAAACGCGAAAGCCAGGCGCATAGAGCAGGACCTCGTCGATCCGTTCGCGCAGATCGGTTGGCAGCACGGCTTCAATCTTGCGCAGGGCGCGGTTGGCAGCCTCGGTGAGTTGCGTGCCGCCCCAGGCCTGCACCATGCGTGCTCCCAGGACGAGAGCGGTGATCTCCTCGCGATCAAACATGAGCGGTGGAATATCGAAATCGCGGCGCAGAGTGTAGCCGACTCCGGCTTCGCCTGCGATGGGTACGCCGGAAAGCTGCAGGTCCTGCACATCGCGGTAGATGGTGCGGTGCGAGACCTGCAGCTTTTCGGCCAGATGCCGGGCGGTCTGCAGCCGCCCGGAGCGCAGCAGTTGGACGATTCGAAAGAGCCGGTCGGCGCGACGCATACGGCTCTATGTTAAGCCGTTGCATGGAGTCCGATGCGGTTTCCTTCACTATCGCGGATCTGGGCGACCCAGCCTACGGTAGGAAGATGTTTTTTGGGTTCGACAATGGTTCCCCCGGCATATTCGACGCGGTTGAGGACGGCGTCAAATTTGCCATCGCAGTTGAGATAGATGACAACGCCGTCACCCGTGGGCTTGAAGCCCTCGCCATGCGCAATGGCGCCGGAGATGCCGGGTTTCTCATAGGGAAAGATGGCAAGCGAGGGCCATGCCGCCTGATGGATCAAGGGCGCATCCAGGATGGTCTCGTAAAACTGGATGGCGCGGGGGAAGTCGGTGGCTGGAATCTCAAACCAGACGATGGTGGAGGTGGCTGTTTCCTGTGCTGTCGGCATAGAGTCCTCTGAAAGGGTGAATTGACCTACGAGAGCAGGTTACGGGAGGCCTACTGACAGCATGGTGTCAGTAGTGATGGTGTCAGAGATCGTTTTCAGGGATGGTTTTCAAGGCAGGTTCCAACTGGAGATGTTTTTGGGGCGTTTTCAGGGGGAAAGTCTATAATTAATAGGATATGCCGAAGTATTCCATCGTCGTCCCTTTCCACAACGAAGAAGACAATGTAACCGCCTTGTATGACCGCCTGAAGGGTGTCATGGAGCAAGTGGGAGACAGCTTTGAGCTGGTCTTCGTGGATGATGGGTCCAATGACCGCACTTACAAGCTGCTGGAAGAGATTGCCGCAGTCGACAGCCGCGTGCTGGTGGTGAAGCTGCGCCGCAATTTCGGACAGACGTCGGCGCTGGCGGCAGGATTCGATCATGCCCAGGGCGAATTTATCCTGGCCATGGACGGCGACCTGCAACATGATCCCGACGAAATCCCGAATTTCCTGGCGAAGCTGGAAGAGGGATATGACGTGGTAAGCGGCTGGCGTAAGGAGCGCATCGACAACTTTGTCATGCGGCGTATTCCGTCACGCTGTGCCAATTGGTTGATGGCGAAGCTCTCTGGAGTGGACATCCACGACTTCGGAACGACATATAAAGCGTACCGGCGCGAGGTGATCCACAATATCCCGCTGTACGGCGAGATGCATCGCTTTATTCCGGCTCTGGCGTCATGGTATGGCGCAAGCATCTGCGAGATTCCGATCAAGAATGTGAACCGACAGAGAGGGAAGTCGCACTACGGCATCGGACGGACCTTTCGCGTATTCTTCGACCTTTTGACGATCCGCTTTCTGCTGAAATATATGACCCGGCCGCTGCACTTCTTCGGCAGCTTTGGCGCGTTGAGCATGCTTGGCGGAGGCGTGATTTCGTTCTTCCTGCTGCTGTTGAAGCTGTTTACCCATCAGCATGTGATGGACCAGCATGGACCGCTCTTCGTGATTGCGGGCGTGCTGATTCTGGCTGGTATCCAGATGCTGGCGATTGGCTTGCTCGGTGAGCTACAAGTGCGGCATTACCATACTTCGACGCAACGCGCGCCGTATACCATTGACCGCCTGGTGCGGTTGCGGTCGCCCGAAGAGCCAAGCCTGTTGCTCGAGAACTAATTTACTTGTTCAGGCTGCCTTCTTCAGAGGCAGCCGTTTTCCATCCGCTTGGCCAAGCCGGCCCAATTTCTAAGGCCGACGTAACGAATTTTCAGAAACAGGCATCTTGTTAAAGGTGAGGGTTTACCCTTGTCTGGGTGCAGGTGCGCCTGTGCCAAATTCAGCAAGTCCGGTTTCTTGATGACAAAGCCAGCAGACGGAAGAAAAAGAGTGGTAATTGAGGGCGTTGATCCGGAGATCAACGCAGGCCGTTTTCCCATTAAACGGATTGTCGGAGACATCGTTCAGGTGGAAGCCGATGTCTTTGGCGATGGTCATGATCGGGTTACCTGCCACCTGCTGTTCCGGCATGAAGATGAATCCCATCAACAACGCGTCAAGATGGAGCCTCTAGGGAATGACCGCTGGCGCGCTTCGTTTCCAGTAAACAAGGCTGGACGTTATTTTTACAACATTGTAGGCAGAGTCGATCACTTTGGTACGTGGCGCGGTGATCTGATGAAGCGCCTTGAGGTGGGGCAGGATGTCTGTCTGGAATTGCAGACAGGCGGCCTGCTGGTGGAACAAGCTGCCCGGCATGCCGAAGGCAAAGATGCCATCCAGTTGAATGAATGGGCACACATTTTGCGGACGGAGTGCGACTCCGAAGATGCGAAGGTTGTGGCGCTTGAGCCGGTCCTTGCCGACGTTATGGAAGAGTATGCGGATACTGGGCTCGAAACGAAATATGAAAGAGAGCTCGCGGTAGTCGTCGACCGTGAAAAGGCGCGGTTCTCCAGTTGGTATGAGCTGTTTCCACGCTCCTGCTCGCCGACTGCGGGTAAGCATGGAACATTCCGTGATGTAGAAGACCGGCTGGAATACGTATCCCGGCTCGGATTCGACGTTTTGTATCTGCCGCCGATTCATCCGATCGGAGAAAGTTTCCGGAAGGGCAAGAACAACAGCGTTACTGCGGCGCCTGACGATGTAGGAAGTCCCTGGGCGATTGGATCAGCGCTGGGTGGTCACACGGCGATTCACCCCGAGCTTGGAACGCTGGATGATTTTCTTCACCTGATGGCGGCTGCGAAGAAATCTGGACTTGAAATCGCGATGGATATCGCCTTTCAATGCTCGCCCGATCATCCATGGGTGAAAGAACATCCGAAGTGGTTCCGGCATCGCGCCGATGGCTCGATTCAGTATGCAGAAAACCCTCCGAAAAAGTATCAGGATATTTATCCGCTGGATTTCGAGAGCGAGGATTGGACAGGGCTCTGGGATGGGTTGAAGGGCGTTTTTGCATTCTGGATTGAACAGGGCGTCTGCATCTTTCGTGTGGACAATCCGCATACGAAGGCATTTCCGTTCTGGGAGTGGCTCATCAGCGAGATCAAGCGCGATCATCGAGACGTCTTGTTTCTCGCCGAAGCTTTTACCCGTCCACGCGTGATGGAACGGCTGGCGAAGCTGGGATTCTCGCAATCGTATACCTACTTCACCTGGAGAAATACGAAGCAGGACTTAACTGATTATCTGGAGCAGTTAACGGGAACAGAGATCAGCGAATATTTTCGTCCGAATTTCTGGCCGAACACCCCGGATATTTTGCCCGAGCCGCTCCAGATCGGCGGCAAGGCTGCATTTATGTCACGGCTGGTATTGGCAGCAACGCTGGCAACAAGCTACGGCATTTACGGCCCCGCATTCGAGCTGCAGGAACACACTCCTGCGAAAGCAGGCGGTGAAGAATATCTTAATTCAGAGAAGTATGAACTGAAGCATTGGGATCTTGAAGATAAAAATAGCCTCGCACCATTCATCGGGATTGTGAATCGTGCAAGGCACGAAAATGCCGCGCTGCAGGCGAACCATGCGCTGGTATTTCATGCGACCGACAATCCTTACTTGATCTGCTACAGCAAAAAGAGTGTGGACGGCTCTAACACGGTACTTGTCGTCGTCAATCTTGATCCCTACCATGTCCAGTCAGGATGGGTAGATTTGGATTTGGACAAACTAGGGTTGAATCCTCGCGAGCCATATCAATTGCACGATCAACTGGTAGACACACGTTACCTGTGGCAGGGATCTAAAAACTATGTGGAGCTTTCCCCGCTGAAGATCCCGGCCCATGTATTTCATGTGTTGCGGCGAGTGAGATCTGAAAAAGACTTTGATTATTATTTATAAGATTGGGCGGGATTTGTGAGTACGCATATGACTCCGCAGGACGCATTGAAGCGCACAGGCAGTGCGAGCGACCCTCTTTGGTACAAAGACGCAATCATTTATGAGCTGCATGTGCGCGCGTTCGCGGACAGCAACAATGACGGCATCGGTGATTTTCCAGGCTTGATGCAGAAGCTCGATTATCTGCAGGATCTGGGCGTTACTTGTCTGTGGGTGCTGCCATTCTTCCCGTCGCCATTGCGAGATGACGGATACGACATCGCCGACTACATGACCGTCCATCCGAGCTATGGAACGCTCGATGACTTCAAGGCATTCTTAAGTGCTGCGCACGAGCGCGGGCTGCAGGTGATGATCGAGCTGGTTATCAATCACTCGTCCGATCAGCACCCATGGTTTCAGCGGGCGCGACACGGTCCGCCGGGGTCGCCGGAGCGCGATTTTTATGTATGGAGTGACACGGACCACAAGTACCAAGATGCTCGCATCATTTTTACCGATACGGAAAAATCTAACTGGACGTGGGACCCGGTAGCACACGCGTACTTCTGGCATCGCTTCTTCTCTCATCAGCCGGATCTGAACTATGACAATCCGCAGGTGATAGAGGAGGTCATAAAAATCCTGCGTTTCTGGCTGGATATGGGCGTGGATGCGCTTCGCCTGGATGCCATTCCTTACATCGTGGAACGGGAGGGCACCAATTGCGAGAACCTTCCGGAGACGCATGCGGTCATCAAGAAGATTCGCGCCGCGATGGACGAAGGGTACCGGAACAGGGTGATTCTGGCGGAAGCGAACCAATGGCCGACGGATGTGCGTCCCTATTTCGGCGATGGCGATGAGTGCCACATGGCATTCCATTTCCCGTTAATGCCGCGCATTTACATGGCTCTGCGGCAGGAAGATCGCCTGCCGATTACGGAGATCATGGCGCAGACTCCGGAGATCCCTGAGAACTGCCAGTGGGGACTGTTTCTGCGCAATCATGATGAGTTGACGCTTGAGATGGTGACCGATGACGAGCGCGATTACATGTATCTGGCTTACAGTGCCGATCCGCGCATGCGCATCAACATCGGCATTCGGCGCAGGCTGGCGCCGCTTGTCGACAATAACCGCCGGCGCATTGAACTGTTGAACAGCCTGCTGTTTTCTTTTCCAGGCACGCCCATCCTTTACTACGGCGATGAGATTGGAATGGGCGACAACATCTACCTCGGTGATCGCAATGGTGTGCGCACACCGATGCAGTGGACAGCCGATCGCAACGCAGGATTTTCGCGCGCGAACCCGGCCCAGCTTTTCAGTCCCGTGATCATGGACCCGGTGTGGGGCTATCAGGCGCTCAATGTAGAGGCGCAGCAAAGCGATGCTTCTTCGCTCCTGAACTGGATGCGCAACATGATTGCGCTGCGCAAGCTATTTCGCGTCTTCGGGCGAGGAACGCAAAAGTTTCTGCCCTCGGCGAACAGAAAAGTGTTGGCCTACGTGCGTCAATACGAAAACGAACAGGTATTATGCGTCGCGAATCTTTCACGGTTTGCGCAACCCGTTCAATTGGATTTGTCGGAATTCGAGGGAATGACCCCAGTCGAAATGTTGGGGTATGTGGAATTTCCAGCCATCACGAAACAGCCGTATCCACTCACCATCGGTCCCTATGGATTCCTCTGGTTGGAGATACAGGCCGCATCCGTGACATGGGATGAACCGGCCACTGTTGCGATGAACGAACCAGCCGCCATCGAAATCGGCCGCAATGATGATTGGGAGAATTTATTTTCCGGGACAAATGGCGAGAGGCTGCAGACGAGTGTCCTGCCTGAATTCTTGCAACGACAACGCTGGTTTGGAGGCAAGTCAAAAGAAATACATTCTGTCGCAGTTACAGATTGGTATCCATTTGATGAAGGAAAGTCTGCGCTGGTTTTTGTTGCGGTCGAGTATAGTTCTGGTGAACTGGATGCGTATTTCCTGCCGTTGACGATTCTTTCCGATGACGCAGCCCAAAGCGTGCGGGAAACAAATGCGAATGCCGTGATTGTTCCGATTCGTAGCGCAGGCGGTGAAGGCGTACTGTGTGACGCATTGCTTCGCGAAAGCACATGCCAGGCGCTTCTATCGCTGATCTCACAGCAAGGTACCTTGCAAAGCGAGCAGGGAGTTATTCGAGGAATTCCGAGCAGCCTGTTTGCGCAGCTGATGGGCGACGATACGAAATTATCGGCACGCCGCAGCTCTGCGGAACAGAGTAATACGTCGATCCTGTTTGAGGATCGGCTGATTATGAAGTGTTTTCGAAGGCAGGAGTTTGGGCCAAATCCCGATACGGAAATCGGACGATTCCTTACCGAGCGAACGGAATTCCGGCAGATCGCGCCATTTGGCGGATCGATTGAATACGTGCGCAAGGGCGAACCAGCTGCAACCTTGGCAATGCTGCAAGGGCTTGTTGCCAATGAAGGAGACGGCTGGGAGTGGACGCTGGAAGATCTGGAGCGGTACTTCGAAAGCTCCGCTACGGCCAGCTTATCCGGATCAGCGTCGGCAGACGATGAATATGCGGCAGTGCGTCAGCATGCAGGCATCTATCTGGAAGCGGCAAGCACGCTGGGTCGCAGAACTGCCGAGATGCATCTGGCGCTCGCATCATCCGAGGATGTGGAAGATTTTCGACCGGAAGCCGTATACCCAGCGGACCTGGAAACATTGAGCCGAAGTCTGGCCGAGCATGCTACGCGTAGCATGGAATTGTTGAAAGCGAATCTTTCGCGTTTGCCCGATGACGCAGTTGAGATGGGCAGTCTTGTCATGAGTCGGCGACGGGATATTGTCGGGCGATTTAAGCAGCTTGCAGCGGTGAAATCGAAGCTGGTGCGAACTAGAGTTCATGGGGACTATCATCTCGGACAGGTGTTGAGGGCCAAAGCTGATTTTGTGATCCTTGACTTTGAAGGTGAGCCGGCGAGGTCTTTAGAGGAGCGGCGCCAGAAGCAATTGCCGGTGAAGGACGTTGCGGGGATGCTTCGATCCTTTCACTACGCCGCATTTTCCGGATTGGCCAAACATACGGCGCGCCGTCCCGAAGATTACCAACAGATGGAACCGTGGGCAAAGTTGTGGGTCTCTGCCGTTTCGGGCGTATTTTTGCAGGCATACCGCGAGACTGCCGGGGAGTCGCCGATTGTTCCTGCAACTGCGGATGATTTCCGAATGGTTCTGGATGTATATGTACTGGATAAGGCTCTCTATGAACTTGGATATGAACTGAATAACCGGCCCGATTGGGTTCGCATTCCATTGTCCGGAATTCTGTCACTTTTGTCGTAAGAAATAGAGGAAGACCAGATGCCGAAGAGCGACCTGGCGGAAGAAACGAAAAACGACGTGGAGCAAACAGGTCCGGTGGATCTGTTGATCGGCATTGCCGGAGCTGTGAATAAGGGTGAACTGCTGCAATATTTGCAGAACATGAGTGCGGGTTTGTCTACGACTGCTCAATCATCCCATGTTGTTGTTGCCTATCCGGGAAGCAGTGAATTGGAGAACAGTGAAGCGGAAATGCTTGCTGGCACTGTTGGAGTGAATGCGCCGCGTTTTCTGCAGTATTCGCTCCCAGCCGGTGATCCTGCCGTCTTACCGTGGACGATTGCCTCAGCAGCGCAGAAAGCGATTTGTTCTCTTGCTGTGGAACTGGGCGCAAAGGTATGTGTTCTTATCCATAGCGATCTGGCGATGTTGACGCCCGAGAAACTGCGATTACTTACTTCTCCGGTTCTCGAAAAAGCGTGCGATCTTGTTGTGCCGATGTATTCGTCGCGAAAATTTGAGGGCTTGCTCAACCACAGCATTCTGGCTCCGATCGCTCGTGCATTGTATGGCCAGCGCGTGCGGTATCCGCTGGCGCAGGATTTGAGTTGTTCTGCGCGCATGTGCGGGAAGTTGAGCGAAACGGACAACGCCCGTGAACGAAGTGAAAGTTCATTGCTATGGCCAACCACGCAGGCTGCACTCAATAACTATCAGGTGTGCCAGGTCAACGTAGATGTACAGCATGCGACGCAAACTGAGCGGCTGGATTTGAGTACTGTGCTCAGCAGCCTGGTTGGATCGGCATATTTGGAGATGGAGACATATGCGCCCTACTGGCAGCGAGTGCGTGGCTCCCATCCCACCGCCGTCTCAGGCAATACTGCGCAGCAGATCGGCGATGGAGAGCCGGTGGATGCGAAGCCTCTGATTGATTCGTTCCTGCTGGGCTCGCATAATTTGCAGGAAGTGTGGGGATTGGTTCTACCACCGGTGACATTGTTGGAGTTGAAGAAGCTCGCGCGTTCTTCACCGGAAGCGTTTCGCATGCCGGATGATCTATGGGTCCGCATTGTCTACGATTTTGCCCTGGCGCATCGGTTGCGCACGATCAACCGCGGTCATCTTATGGGCGCGCTTACGCCTCTGTACCTCGGATGGGTTGCCTCTTACGCTCAGGAAGTCGCGGCGTTATCGCCTTTCGCGGCAGAGCAGCGTTTTGAGCAACTGGCGCGGTCGTACGAGGAAGGCAAGCCCTATCTTGTATCGCGGTGGAGATGGCCAGACCGTTTCAATCCGTAGAGCCTTGAGATAAGAAGGAGAAGAGTAATGTGGCAGCAAATTGAAGAATCATTGCGCGATTCCATGGGGCGTGTGTTCACGAAGATTGCAACACTCCTGCCTGGAATTCTTGCGTTTGTGCTCGTATTGCTCATCTTCCTGATCATTGCATGGCTCATAGCGATGCTGGTAAGGAGTGTGTTGCGAGCTGTCAAATTCGATGAGCGCACCAGCTCAACGAGCACGCTGAGTGAATGGGCTCCGCGTCAGACGCCGACGATTCTCGTCACGCGAGTTGTCTTCTGGTCCTTCGTCATCATTGGCGTTCTTGTTGGAGTTTCAGCCTTTGAAGCGGCCTCGGCGGAATCGGGCATCTCGGCCTATGTGTTCGCGTATGTGCCGCGCGTAATTGGCGCAGCGGTCCTGCTCTTTTTCGGGACGATCATTGGCCGCTTCCTTTCGCGCAGCGTATTGATCACCTCTGTCAATCTGAATCTGCACTATGCCAGATTGCTGGCCACTGGAGTGCGCTGGCTGGTATTCGTGCTTACGGCGGCTATGGTTCTCGATCACCTGGCGATTGGTGGCGAGATTGTCGATCTGGCGTTTGGCATTCTCTTCGGCGGAATCGTTCTGGCGCTGGCACTCGCCGTAGGGCTTGGCTCTCGCGAACTGGTCAGCAGATCGTTGGAACGCGAAGCGAGCCGTCCGGTGGAGGTCCCGGTGGAAGAAAAAAAGCTACATCATTTCTAAGCACCTAGAGCGCGGAGTAGCAGCCCTGCAAGGATTGCTCCCGCGCATGGCCCGAGAATCGGGATGAGCGCATAGTTCCAATCGCTTGTGCCTTTGCCGGCAATCGGCAGCACAGCGTGTGCGACGCGAGGACCGAGGTCGCGCGCAGGATTAATCGCGTAGCCCGTCGTTCCACCGAGGGACAAGCCGATAGACCAGACCAGGCAGCTTACGAGATAGGGCGCGAAGCCCGCGGCAGCACCCGACGAAAAGACAAGCTTCGAACCCAATGCCCCAGCGACTAAAACGAGAACTGCTGTTCCGACTACTTCGGAAAAAAAGTTTGCAATCGGATTTCGAATCGCAGGGGCCGTGCAAAATGCAGCTTGCTTCGCCGCTGGATCTTCTGTGATCTCCCAATGCGGAAAATAGTGCAGCCATACGAGCGCAGCTCCTACAAAAGCGCCGAGTAGTTGTGCAGGGATGTAAGACGAGATCTTGCTGAAATTCCCGGTCTGCACTGCCGCGGCAAGAGTGATAGCGGGGTTCAGGTGCGCGTCGGGGCTGCCGCAAAGAATCGCAACAAAAATGCCGCAAAGCACCGCGAAGCCCCAGCCGGTTGCAATGACCATCCATCCGCTGTTCTCTGATTTCGAGCGTTTCAAAACCGCGCCGGCGACTACACCGTTACCGAGCAGAATGAGCACCAGTGTGCCCATGAATTCACCAAAAAAAGGCGACCGCATTCGTTTTAGTTCACCCTGGAAAGGCTATAGGTTGAGTTGCGAGCAATTTAGCATGCGTTTCGTGCGCAGTCATCGCAGGCTGTATTGGCTAGCGAGTGTTTGAAATTCCGATACCTGCCGGCTTATCCAATCTTCTCCGTAATGCAGTTCTTCCGCCATGATGCGTGCGACGGGCAATGCCATCTCATGGGCAGCTTGCGCATCGAGAAACAGCGCCCGTGTGCGGCGCGACAGCACATCTTCTACCGAGCGAGCCATCTCCTGCCGCGCAGCCCACACAACTTCTGCGCCAATGTAGGGAAGCGACGGATGCAGCGGTGTGCTGAGCTTCGTATCCCGCGATGCAATGTCGCGGATTGCATCGGCATCCGAGCCATAGACCCAAAGGCTGCCGAGGTCCTCAATATGTTTTCGATAACCGTGGATCTTGAGTGTCTTCGTGACGCAGGATTCTTCGCGTAGTCGGCCAAGGGTGATCGCGTGATCGACGCAATCCTCAGCCATGTGACGATAGGTGGTCCACTTGCCACCGGTAATGGTGAGCAGCCCGGAATTATCGACGTGGATGGTGTGGTCGCGTGAGAGTGCGGAAGTTTTCGAGGATGGCCCCCCGGCTTTGACCAAGGGACGAATGCCTACATAGACACTGAGTACATCGCTTCGCTTGGGTGGGCGGCTGAGATACAGAGAAGCAGTCTCAAGAATGAACTCGATCTCCTGCTCAAGCGGCTTTGGCTCATAGGATGGCTGCTCGATGGGCGTGTCCGTTGTGCCGACGAGGGTGTGGTCATGCCAGGGAATCGCGAACATCACGCGGCCATCGCTGGTATGGGGCACCATGATGGCTGTGTCGCCTTCTAAAAACGATTGTTCAAAAACCAGGTGAATACCTTGACTCGGCTCAATCATGGCTGTGACGGTTGCGTCTGCCATCTTGCGGATGCTGTCTGTAAACATGCCTGTGGCGTTGATGACGACCTGTGCCTGAATCTTATGCTCGATGCCGCTCTCTTCGTCGCGTGCGACGACGCCGTTGAGATAGCCGTCCTCATCTTTTAAGAGAGTGGTGACCGGCATGTAATTGACCAGCGCCGCGCCGTGATCGACAGCCGTCGCGGCGAGATGAATAAGCAGGCGCGAATCGTCGAATTGGCCGTCGTAATACATGACGCCGCCGCGCAGCCCTTCGGTTTGGAGCGTCGGTATTCGTTCCAGCGTTTCCTCGGGAGAGAGAACGCGGGATTTTCCGAAGCCATACTTGCCCGCGAGCATGTCGTATAGCTTGAGGCCTATGCCGTAGAAGGGCGCCTCCCACCAGGAGTAGTTGGGCACAATGAAGGCGAGGTCGCGGACGAGATGCGGCGCATTCTGACGCAGAATACCGCGTTCTTTGAGCGCTTCCATGACGAGCGAGACGTTGCCCTGCTCGAGATAACGCACGCCGCCGTGCACGAGCTTCGTACTGCGACTGGATGTGCCCTTGCCGAAGTCTTTCGCTTCAAGCAGCAACACATCAAAGCCGCGTGTGGCCGCGTCGACTGCCACACCCATGCCAGTAGCGCCGCCGCCGACCACAAGCATGTCCCACGGTGTTTTGCGCTGCGCAATTTGCGTGATCATTTGCTCACGATTCATATGATTTCATCCTGTGTCCAGTGTTTGGAGCGCTCTACGGCATTTTGCCAGCGCTGGCGAAGCGTTGTGACCTGGTTGCGGTCGACCTTCGGTGCAAAACAGGTGTCATTTTTGCGGTTTGACCAGATGTGCTTGGGGTTCTCCCAGAAGCCGACAGCGAGGCCTGCGAGATAGGCTGCGCCAAGTGCAGTTGTTTCGGTCACGGCTGGGCGAAGGGCGGGGATTCCGAGAAGGTCAGCTTGAAATTGCATGAGCATATCGTTCACCGCGGCGCCGCCGTCCACTCGCAGTTCGGTGAATTTGTTGTCTGACTCCGAGTTCATGGCGTCGATGACATCTGCGACCTGAAAGGCGATGCTTTCCAGTGCCGCGCGCGCGATGTGGCCCGGCTGCGTGCTGCGCCGCAGGCCGATCAGCAGCCCGCTGGCATGCGCGTCCCAATGCGGCGCGCCCAGGCCAACAAAGGCTGGGACGAGGACCACCCCGGCGGAATCTTCGACCGACTGCGCGAGCGCCTCGACGTCAGAAGATGCGCGGATCAGTTTTAAGTTGTCGCGCAGCCACTGCACCACGGCACCGCCGATGAAGATGCTCCCCTCAAAGGCGTATTCAAGCCGCCGGTTAAGGCTGCAGATCAACGTTGTAATGAGGCGGTGCTTCGACTCGATGAAGGTCTCGCCAATATTTTGCAGTAGAAAGCATCCGGTGCCGTAGGTGTTTTTGGCATCACCCGGATTGATACATAACTGCCCAAAAAGGGCGGCCTGCTGATCGCCCGCGATGCCTGCGATACGGATCGGACTAAGCCCAAGGGTGGTGGTAACCTCGCCGACCTCTCCACTCGACCAGACGACCTCGGGCATCATCTGCACGGGGATTTTGAAGAGGCGCAGCAGCTCGTCGTCCCATTTGCCCTCGACGATATTGAAGAGCATGGTGCGCGAGGCGTTGGTGTAGTCAGTGACATGCTTTTTGCCGCTGGTCAGGTTCCAGATGAGCCAGCTATCCACGGTGCCGAAGGCGAGCTTACCTGCTTCAGCCCTTTCGCGCGTGCCGGAGACATTGTCGAGAATCCAGGCGATTTTGCTGGCGGAAAAATAGGGATCGATGAGCAGGCCGGTCTTACTGCGCACCATATCTTCTGCGCCATCTTTGACGAGTTGCTGGCAGGTGCTTGCGGTGCGGCGATCCTGCCAGACAATGGCGTTATAGACAGGCTTGTTGGTCTCGCGATCCCACACGATCAACGTCTCGCGCTGGTTGGTGATACCCAGCGCGTCGATGTCTCGTGGACGGATGCCAGATCTTGTCAATGCCTCGAGTGCAGAGCTCAGTTGGGACGTAAGTATGTCATACGGGTCATGCTCGACCCATCCGGAATTCGGGTAAATCTGTTGAAATTCCTTCTGCGAACGCGCAACGATTTCGCCGCTCTGGCCAAAAAGAATCGCGCGCGAACTAGTGGTTCCCTGGTCAAGCGAAAGGACATAAGGCATCGGTATTTTCTCAAGAGTGACGGCGAATTGAGTAGACAACGTTAGGCCGTCTTGTGGCAAGCTGGCAGCCCGGAAGCAAAATTGGGAATCTATCTTGCGAGGTGACTGCGAATTATGCCACGACCAAGAAAAGCGCACGTTTCAGCGGCTGATGCGGTCGATGAACAGCTGGCCCGCTATCGGGCCATGCGCGATTTTGCCATGACGGCTGAGCCTAGCGGCAGCGCGCAAGAGCGGGGTGAAGGCGAGCTGCCGTTTGTCATCCAGAAACATGCCGCGACCCGGCTGCACTATGATTTCCGGCTCGGTTGGCGTGGCGTGTTAAAGAGCTGGGCGGTGGCGAAAGGACCAAGTTATTTTACCGGCGATAAGCGGTTGGCCGTGCAGGTAGAAGACCATCCCATTGAATATGGCGGTTTTGAAGGCACCATTCCCAAAGGGCAATATGGCGGTGGCACTGTAATGGTGTGGGACCAGGGAACATGGGAGCCAAACGAGGATTTTGATGAAGGGCTGCGCACAGGGCGATTGAAGTTCTCTCTGCACGGCCAGAAGTTGAAAGGGAAATGGACGCTTGTCCGCATGGGTGGGCGCGCGGCTCGCGAAGCAAAGCCGAACTGGTTGCTGATTAAAGAGCACGATGAATTCGAGCGCGGCGGGGACGACACCCCCATTACAGAGAGTGCCCCGGATAGTGTGGTGACGGGCCGCGATCTGGAGGCTATCGGTACCCAGGTAGACCACGTCTGGAACTCAAAAGAGTCGGGGAAGAAGCAGAACCGGTCGCGACTCACCAGGGCAAAAGAAATTGACAAGCCGGCCGTGGCTCCCGACCGCACAAGCGTATTAGCAGGAGCGCCGAAAGAGACAATGCCGACGTTTGTTTCGCCAGTATTGACCGCGCAGGTTACGACTCCGCCTGGGGGCGAAGACTGGCTGCATGAGCTGAAGCTGGATGGCTATCGCATCCAGTTGTACGTGGCGGAAGAGGAGTCGGGTAAGCGTAAAGCCGTGATCTATACACGCGGCGGTCTTGACTGGACGCATCGTATGCCGGCCATTGCGCATACCGCAGAACAGCTTTTGGTAAAGAGCGCACTGATTGATGGCGAAGTAGTCGTGCTGGACAAATCAGGCAAGACGAGCTTTGCCGATCTGCAGGCAGCTTTTCAGGATGGCAAAAAGGCGCACCTTACCTATTTCGCATTCGACCTGCTGCATCTCGATGGTCATAACCTGCGAGGCATGGATCTCGAACGGCGCAAGACGATCCTCGAAGGACTGCTTGGCGAGTTGGGGGATGACGGCATCCTCCGCTATAGCGAACACATTCGCGGGCACGGCGAAGAAACCTTTCAGAAGGCTTGCAAGCTTGGAGCGGAAGGGATTGTTTCAAAACTGGCGGCATCGAGATATGTCTCCGGGCGCGGTAAGAGCTGGTTGAAAGCGAAATGTATCCACCAGCAGGAATTGGTGATTGGGGGCTTTACGCCGCCTTCCAATGGTGGTCCCGGCATCGGATCGCTGCTGCTCGGCTATTATGACGGCAAAAGTCTTCTCTATGCGGGGCGTACAGGAACCGGCTTTACGCAGGCAACACAACGGATGCTGCGGAGGCGTCTGGATGAGCTGAAACAGTCGAAGCCGGATTTTAAGGAATTGACAGCGGATGCGCGGAAGGATGCGATTTGGGTAAAACCCGAGCTGGTGGCTGAGGTCCAGTTCGCCACGTGGACCGAGGATCACCGCGTGAGACAGGCTTCCTTCCAAGGCCTGCGCGAAGATAAAGCCGCTAAGGATGTACGGCGCGAGGAGCCGATTGCCATGCCCAAGCCATCCCGTAGCCAAAAGAGCAAAGCGGACAAGCCAGCCACTTCGAAATCAGAGCCCAAAGCTGTTGCACAGGATCTGCGCCTGACGCATCCCGACAAAATTCTCGACGAAGAAAGTCATCTGACCAAGCAGCAACTGGCCGAGTACTACCTCGCCGTCGCTGACCATCTATTGCCGCATATTGCCGAAAGGCCGCTGAGTATTGTTCGCTGCCCGGAAGGCAGCGGGAAGCCGTGCTTTTTTCAGAAGCACGTTGGTCAGGGTGTCTCCAAGGGAATCGACAGAGTGACCGTTCCAAATAAAAAAGAGAAAGGATCCGAGGAGTACATCACCGTTTCAAGTAAAGAAGGCCTGGTCGGTCTGGCGCAGATGGGCGTGCTTGAAATTCACCCCTGGGGCTCGAAAAACGATGCACTGGAGACACCGGACAGAATCATTTTCGATCTTGACCCTGATGCGGCGATTGAATGGAAGATTCTGGTCGAGAGCGCGATTGAAGTGCGCGATGTATTGAAGGAGCTGGGACTCCAATCTTTCGTAAAGTCGACAGGCGGCAAAGGGCTTCACGTAGTCGCGCCGATTCAGGCGAAACACGAGTGGCCTGCCGTGAAGGAGTTCACGCACAACGTGGTGAAAGCGCTTGCGGGAGCGCGTCCGGATCGCTATTTAACGAAGATGACGAAATCGGCGCGCAAAGGTCGCATCTTTCTCGATTATCTGCGCAATGATCGCGGCTCAACGGCAGTGGCGCCTTATTCACCGCGCGCGAGGAAGGGCGTGCGTGTGGCTGTTCCAATGGGTTGGGAGGAGCTGGGCAAAGGCAATCCGGTAGAGTTTAGCGTCTCGAATTTCGATGACTGGAAGAAACGCCTGCAGCGTGATCCATGGGAAGAGCTTTTGCATGTAAAACAAGCGCTGGCCGAGAAAGCAATGCGGGCAGCGGCTCAGCTGGCCACAAAAATCGACTAGCGCTTTGTTGATCATGGCAAAGCCGCTAATTTTCTAGAACAGACGGGCGTGCAAAAGCGTCTAATAGGAACAAAGGAGGCCAATATGCGCTGGTTGCTGGTTGGTTCTTTGCTGGCCGGATTGATCATGGCTCCTTCTGCTGAAGCGCAACGCGCGGGTTCAGCAGGACATGCGGGTGGGTTTTCCGCGCCACATTCGTTTGCGCCGTCAGCTCCGCGGATGAGCGGAGGCTTTGGCTCTCCTGCTCATTTCTCGTCCGGGCCTGCATTTGCTCCACGGAGTTTCAATGCCCCGCCGCGCTACAACTGGAGTGTGCCAGCTCGTACCATGGGCAATTCTCAAAATCGCATGCCGTATGGGAATCCATCGGGATATGCAGGGTATCACCGTCCTTCCTATCCATACCCGTCGCGTGGCTATCGACAGCCTTATCGGCCTTTTTACTACGCAAGATCAACCTATCTGGTTCCTGGGCTGTTGAATTCGTATTTGGATTATCCGTCCGGCTACGATATGCAGGATAACTACTCGGGTGACCAGTCTGCACAAGCCTCGCAGGCTGGAGATAATGGAAGCTACGGGCCAGAAGCAGCGCCTGACGACAGCGAACAGGCGCCGGGAATGACGTATCGGTCGCAGCAAGATGTGCCGCCTCCACCACCAGGCGTACCTGAGCCGCTTCCGCAGGCTGCGATCACACTGGTCTTCAAGGATGGACATTCGCAGCAGGTGCGCAACTACGCGGTGACAAAAACAACGCTCTACGTACTTGACGATGCAGCTTCCGGACGCAGGCCGGAAATTCCGTTGGATACGATTGACGTGGCCGCCACGGTGCGGACAAACCAGGAATCTGGCCTCGATTTCACTGTACCTGCTGGGAACTAGATACCGGAATAAAAAGAAAAGCCCGGCGTAAGCCGGGCTTTCTTATTTCGCCATGTTGTTTAAGCTGTAGCTTTCGCGCAGAGCTCAGTGAAGGCACGCGCAAGTTCCTGCGCAATGGCCTGAGCCGTGTTGCTCTCGATGATGAAACGCTGCATCAGGTACACGAGCTTGCCGTCGCGCAGGATAGCAATCGCGGGCGAGGTCGGCGGATTGCCTTCAAAATACGAACGGGCGCGCTCGGTTGCTTCGCGATCCTGGCCGGCGAAAACGGTGATCGACTGATCGGGAAGAGTGGCGTTCTGCAGTGCAAGGCGCACACCGGGACGCATTTTGCCGGCAGCGCAGCCGCAAATTGAATTGACGACCAGCATCGTCGTTCCGGGCTGTGCCAATGCGGCGTCCACTTCTTCCGCAGTCCGCGCTTCCTTGATGCCTGCGCGAGCCAACTCTTCACGCATCGGAATAACCATAATTTCTGGATACATTCGGTTTTGTTCCTCCAGCCTGGATAAAAGCCCGGCTGTTCCTATTGTACGAAGGTCTGAAGCCTCCCGCCAGCCCCCTGATATATCTTGAAGCTGATGCAGGTTCTCGAACAGGTCCTTCTTGCTCCCTATACAACTTTCGGCATTGGCGGTCCTGCGCGCTGGTTTGTGGAAGCATCCACGGAAGATGAGGTGCTGGAAGCTGTCCGGTTCGCCCAAGAGCGCAACGCACCCCTATTCGTCCTTGGCGGAGGAAGCAATCTGCTGGTCAGCGATGCTGGCTTCCCAGGCGTTATGCTGCGAATTTCCCTGAAAGGCATCGAGCAAAAGGGAACGAGCGAACCGACCATTTTTTCGGTGGCTGCGGGCGAGGATTGGGATGCTTTTGTGACCCGTGCCGTAGGGCAAAACTACGCCGGGATCGAATGCCTTGCAGGGATTCCTGGGACCGTCGGTGGCACGCCTGTTCAGAATGTAGGTGCGTACGGGCAGGAAGTGGCGGAGACGATTCGCCTGGTTCGAGCACTCGATTTGCGGGCGATGGAATACGTTGAGCTGAATGCAAAGGAGTGCGGCTTTGCCTATAGGCGCAGTATTTTTAATAGCTTTGAGCGAGGTCGTTATATCGTGACTCGCGTGGGGTACGAACTACGAAGTGGTTTTAATGCTTCGCTTTCCTATGCAGATTTAAAGCGATACTTTCGAGATTGGACGCGCCAGCCGACACTGTCGGAAGTCAGTTCAGCTGTGCGGGAAATTCGCCATCAAAAAGGAATGTTGATTGTGGCGGGTGATCCGGATTGCCGCAGCGCCGGGAGCTTTTTCAAAAATCCGGTCATTCCTGCTGAGCATTTCGCACGAATCACGGCGAGTATGGATGGGATGAGCGTACCCAGTTATCCGGCGTCCCATGGCCAGGTGAAGATTCCCGCGGCGTGGCTGCTGGACCAGGCAGGTTTTCACAAAGGATACGCTCTGGGGCGTGCCGGAATTTCCACCCGGCACACATTGGCGCTTATCAACCGCGGTGGTGCGTCGGCCAGTGATATGACTGCGCTGCGCGATGCGATTGTCGCTAAGGTTTTGGAGCGGTTTGCGATTCGCCTGGAACCGGAGCCTGTGTGGGTCGGCTGACAATGCCTAGTTGCCGCAGAAGCCGTTCCCGACGCGGAGCGAGTACCTGATCTACAGGACCCTGTGTCTCTGTGCGGCCTTGTTCGATGACGATTGCATCGCCGCCCGTCTGGTAGGCCTCGGCAAGATCGTGCGAAACATAGAGGGTTGGCACGCTACGCGCAGCCAGCCATGTCGTCAGTTCGTTCAGGATCGATTCCTTCATGTCGGCATCGAGGCCGGAAAATGGCTCGTCCAGCAAAAGAAATCCGGGTTCAGGAGCTAATGCCCGAGCGAGTGCGACGCGCTGATATTCTCCACCCGACAATCGCCCAGGCAGGCGCTCTGCCAGGTTTTCGATGCGGAAAAGGCGCAGCATGTCTGTGATGCGTTGATCGCGTTGTTCCTTGGCCAGAGATTGCAGTCCAAATGCGATGTTGCGACGTACGGTCATGTGCGGAAAGAGCGCAGGTTGTTGTGTAACGAATCCAATTTTTCGCTGGCCTGCAGGAATAAATATTCCCTTTTCTACGTCCAACAGCGTTCGATGCTGCATGGTGATGATGCCGGCGCGCGGCTGGGTGAGCCCTGCAAGAATACGAAGGATGGTGCTTTTGCCCGCGCCGGAAGGGCCAAAGAGCACGGTCCAGGGCGACGTCAGGCTGAAGCTGATTTGCAGATCCAATGCGCCGACGCGATGAGCAATGTTCGCTGTAAGGAGTGCGTGATCAGGCATGACGTCCCTGCCTTCCCCATGCGTACACAAACAAGAGCGCTACCAGCGAGACCGTCAGCAAGAGGAGCGCTGTATGGTTGGCCTGGGTATAGCGGAAGTCCTGCACCTGGTCGTACATGGCAATCGAGAGCGTCCGCGTGGCTCCGGGAATGTCACCGCCGATCATGAGAACAACTCCGAACTCACCGATGGTATGCGTGAAACAGAGCACAGCTCCTGTAAAGATGGCGCGCCGCGCAAGCGGGAGCAGGATTTCCATGAGCACCCGTAGACGATTAGCGCCCAGCAGTTGCGCTGCATCGAGGATTTCGGGAGCAATGGCGGAGAAGCCGCTGGTGATTGGTTGGACAGCGAACGGAAGGCTGTAAGTCATCGACCCGATGACGAGGCCGCTGAAAGAGAACGCGACAGGATGGCCGATGAGATGGATCAACAATCGGCCGGGGGCGGTGCGCGGGCCGAGCAACACGAGCAAATAGAAGCCGAGAACTGTGGGCGGCAAAAGCAGAGGCAGCGTGGCCAGGGCTTCCACCACAATCTTCCAGCGTGCTTTGCCAAATGCCAGCCAGAAAGAAAGAGGAATTGCAAAACACAATAAAAGCACTGTAGTGACCGTAGCGAGTCTGAGCGTAAGCCAGAGTGCCTGGATATCCATCAGTGCGGAGGCTCAAGGCCGCGCGCCGCGAGTTCCTTCTGCACGGCTGGCGACAGCAGAAAATCGAGCAGCTGATGCGCTCCCGTTCTATTGGCGGAGTTTTTCAAGACGACGGCGCCCTGAAGGATTGGCGGGTAGGAGTCGTGCGGCATGGCGATGTAATGCCCGCTGGCGTGCAGCCGTTCAGTGAGCGCGGAGGTGAGGGAGATAAGTCCCAGCTGTGCGTTGCCGGAGTCGACATACTGAGCTGTCTGCGCGATGTTTTCCGCAGTCACAAACTTCGGTTTGAGCTGGTCGTAGAGTCGAAGGCTCTTGAGTGACGACTCGGCAGCGCGTCCATACGGCGCGTGCTCAGCATTGGCAATGGCAATGGTCTTCAGCGCCTGATCGCGCAGAGTATCAACCGAGAGCTGACGAAAGGGTGAGTCATTGCGCGTCCACAAGACGAGCGTACCGCGTGCATAGGCGATTGGTTGATCCGAATCAGCCAGTCCTGCGGCAACGATCCGCTGCGGAAAGGAAAGATCGGCAGCCATGAAGAGATCGAAGGGCGCGCCGTTCTGAATTTGCGTTGTGAGTGTCGCCGAGGATTGATACGAGGCGTCTACGTGGATGCGGCTTTTTGCTTCGAATTCCTGCAGAATCGGCGGCATCACCGGCTGAAGGTCTGCTGCGGCAGCCAAGCGTAACGTCTGCGCGGCAGCCAATGGTGCGAATAAGAGAAAGAGGAAGAGTTTATACACGAAGGACCATGACCTCAGTCGATTTGATCAGCGCGGCGACCGTTTCTCCGACTTCAAGCTGCATCTCGCGAGCTGCCTCGGAGGTGATGATGGAATTGATGATCTGGCCGCCGATCGAGAGCTTGATCTGAGCGAGCAGCCCATCAATCTTGATTTCAACAATGCGTCCCACGAGCTGATTGCGTCCGCTCAAGGTGCGCATCATTTGGCGTTTCGGAGTCTCCGTCTGCTTGACCTTATGCAGCAGGCCATCTAATTCGGATTCAGGGATGCGGTAATGTCCGCCCGGGGTTTTCACCGCCTTGAGCTTGCCCTGATAGAGCCACTGCTTGACCGTGGGGTAGGAAATACCGAGGCGTAGTGCGGTTTCCCGTGGAGTGAGCAACGATGCCATGCGATGATTTTATACGATATTTTCTTGAATGTTGTAGAAATTAAGTCGATTTTTCGTTGGCAACCGAGAGATCAGAAAATGCTTTTAAAGACGCATGGATGACGTGCTCACAGCTCTTGCACACTGCCCGTAATTCCATTTTAGAAGTTAGGTCTTGCTCAAGACGCCGTCGATCGACAAAGCACCCGAGCCCTTCACCATAATGAGCAGGCACAGCGCGAGGGTGAGCAGATGGTATTCATAGCCTTCGCCTTTCTGTGTGCCAGACCAGTTCATGAAAAATCCAAAAGCCTGATGAATTTTGAGGACGGCCACGAGCATGGTGATGGCAATGCCCAGGGCGGCGATGCGGCCCAGCAGTCCGACGATGAGACCGAGGCCGCCAAGAAGCTGCGAGAGGATAGCAAGCGCTGCGAAGATGGCAGGGATACCAAGTTGCGTGGTGAAGAAGTGCATGGTTGCCGCGAAACCGTAGCCGCCGAACCAGCCTAGCGCTAATTGAGCGCCATGCATAAAAAATACGATTCCCAGAACCAGACGGCAGATGGCAAGCGTTGTATCGTTGGTCGTCGCTAGAAGCGGTTTCATCGGGCCCCTCTACAGGTGTGTAACAGAGTGCGGGAAGCACTGGCGAAATGCAAGCAATGTTTTCTCCCTGCTTGGCAATCGGTTGCCGCTCGGATAGATTGATCAAGGCCAGGGAGTTCAATCACACCGCATGCTTCAGCTCAAGACGATCAATGACATTTTCTTTCTGGTAGCGACAAGTTCGCAGCCGCGCGCTGTGTTGTATATGGATGCGGCAGGGAAGTGGCAGGCATTTTCCGGCATGCAGATGTATCAACGCGTGCGCACGTTTGCTGAAGCGCTGGGGCGATGGGGAATCCAGAAGGGCGACTGCATTGCGATTCTGGGGGAGAATCGCTGGGAGTGGGCCGTGGCCGATTTCGCTGCACTGGCCATGGGCGCGGTAGACGTGCCGATCTACCCGACGCTGACGGCTGAGCAGATCGGTGTGTTGCTGGCCGATTCCGGCGCGCGCGTCGCCGTGGTTTCGTCGCGACAGCAATATGACAAGGTGGCTACAGTACGGAGCCAGACGGCGATCGAGAAAATTGTTCTGATGGATGATGAAGGCGTGGCGGATGCGGTGCTGCTGTCGTCACTGTTTAAGGATGCGGACAGTCGCGGCACAGAGCGCGATGCGGCGTTTGACCGCGCCGCGTACGATGTTGCGCCTAATGACCTGGCAACGCTGATTTATACGTCGGGCACAACGGGTGAGCCAAAAGGTGTGATGCTGACGCATGGAAACATTGCCTCCAACGTGAATTACTCGCTGGCCGGGTTTGATATCGCGCAGCAGGATGCTTGTATCTCATTTTTACCGCTCTCGCACATTACAGCACGGCATCTGGACTACGCGATCTACACAAAGCAGGCGACGGTAGCCTATTGCCCCGGCTTCGAGAAGCTGCCGGCTGCGCTCAAGGAAATTCGGCCGACCGTGCTAGTGGCTGTGCCGCGTGTCTTTGAAAAGGTACGGCAGGAAGCGGAGCGGCAGGCATCCTTATCCGGGGCAAAGAAGCGCATCTTTGGGTGGGCTGTAAAGACAGGACAGAAGCATCGCGAAGACATTCTGCAGGGAATGACGCCGACAGGGCTGGGCTGGAAGGTGGCGAACAAGCTGGTCTTCGGCAAAATTCAGCAGGGCTTTGGCGGGCGCGTGCGTTACTACATAGCGGGCGGCGCTCCACTGGGCATGGATACGGCAAGCTGGTTTGCCGGGATGGGCATTCGCATTCTCGAAGGCTATGGGCTGACGGAGACATCGCCGGTGTTGGCCATTAACACGACAGCTGCGTATCGCATTGGATCGGTGGGCAAGCCGCTGCCGAACGTGGAGTGCAGCATTGCCGAAGACGGCGAGTTGCTGGTGCGTGGCCCGAATGTGTTTCCCGGATACTGGCACAAACCGGGCGAGACGGCTGAGGCGTTCGACGCGGAACACTGGTTTCGCACGGGAGATATCGGGCGTATCGATGACGATGGCTTTCTCTACATCACGGACCGCAAGAAGGAGTTGCTGAAGACTTCAGGCGGAAAGCTGGTAGCTCCGCAGCCGATTGAGAATAAGCTCAAAGCGTTTTTGTTTGTCGGACAGGCGGCAGTTGTTGGCGACAAGCATAAGTTTTTGAGCGCGCTGATTTCTCCAAATTTTGTGGCGCTGGAAGAGTGGGCGAAGCAGCAGGGAATCAGCGCACCGACGCGGCGTGAGCTGGTGGCGGATGCGAAAGTTGTAGCCCAGTATCAGTCGATTGTAGACGAGGTCAATGGAGGGTTGGCGCAGTTTGAGACGATGAAGCGCTTCCGCGTGGTGCCGGAGGAGTGGTCGCTTGCCGACGGTGAGCTGACGCCTAGCCTGAAGTTGAAACGCCGCATCATCAATCAAAAATACGCTGACGAGATTGCGGCGTTCTACGTGGATGAGGCTACTGCGAAGGGTTAATCTGTGGTAGTCGATTGCGGGAGGAGCGTGGGGCACCCGCTTCTTCCGATGCGAAGGCACGACTACTTGTTGATTGGTTCGATGGAGTTGGCAAGCCGATAAAATCTCACATGGTCTAGCATATTTTTGATTTCTCAAAAACATTCCTCCTTCTTCCTGACACCCAGATAGGCAGTTTCCTGATGCTCATTCCGATTTGTAACGCGTCGCTTGGGCCAGCTATGATCTTGCTGAGACAGTTACGCGATTCTTCGCAAAACACATAACTATCCCGACCCATTTTTTTTTTGGAGGAGAAGAGGAACATGCGAGTTGGTTTGCTTACTGGCGGCGGGGATTGTCCCGGGCTGAATGCGGTCATTCATGCAGTTGTGAAGAAGGGAATTTTTCACTACGGCGATGAATTTGTTGGATTCCTTGAGGGCTGGCGCGGCGTACTGGACAACAATACGATTCCGCTGACGCTCGCGTCCGTCGACGGCATTCTCGACCAGGGCGGCACGATTCTGCGCACGTCGCGCACGAATGTTCGCAAGATTGAAGGCGGCATTGAGAAGTGCGTGGCTACGCTGAAGGCCAACAAAATTGACGCGCTGATCGCCATTGGCGGCGATGATACGCAGTCGGTGACCAATGCGCTGATTCAGGCTGGCGTACCGGGCGTGGGCGTGCCGAAGACGATTGATAACGACCTGTATGGCACGGATGCCTGCTTTGGCTTTGATACGGCTGTTTCTATCGCGACGGAAGCTGTTGACCGTCTGCATACGACAGCGGAAGCGCACAACCGCGTCATTGTCTGCGAGGTGATGGGTCGCGATGCGGGTTGGATTGCTCTGACGGCAGGCGTGGCGGGCGGCGCTCATGTAGTTCTGGTTCCGGAGAAGCCGATCGACCTCGAACATGTTTGCGCACTGCTCAAATACAACCATGACCAGGGCAAGAAGTATGGCATTGTCGTGGTGGCTGAAGGCGCGAAGCTTCCGACCGGCGGGCAGGCTACGCTCGGGGCGAAGGTCGATTCATTTGGGCATGCACGGTTGAGCGGTATCGGGCAGGCGCTGGCCGAACAGATCGAGGCGAAGACCGGTTATGAGACGCGCTCGGTCAACCTGGGGCATACGCAGCGCGGCGGTACTCCGACGGCCTATGACCGCATGCTGGCGACCCGGTACGGTTTGGCGGCGATTGACTTAGTCCACAAGGGCAATTTTGGACGGCTGGTGGTTCTGAAGGGAACGGAAATTCAAGACATTCCGATTGCGGAAGCCATCTCGAAGAACCGGACCGTGGACGACAATTTCCTTGAAATCCTGGATGGTCTGGAGCCAAAGCTGTAATTTATCCAACGGGTCAACGATAAGAGGCTAGGCATTATGTCTAGCCTTTTCAATTGTTTACTCCAATCAGTAAAAGCATCGCTTGAGGCAAATCTAAAATAGAACCTAGTTCGTTACTAAGCGCCTTTTCCGAGTGAAAACCCCGAGATTTTGCCGAGGAAACCCGAATCGAACCAATGATTTGCGGAAATATCTTGAATTACTACCCGAAAACGCGATATAAGCATTTGGCTGGGTGATTGATTTTGCGCCCGCGCATATGTGGTCTTTCGGAGGACTTTGCCATGAAGACATCAGCGGTGCGGAGTGAGATTCGAGAAGTGATGGACATTCGGCAGGCGGCAGATTACCTGGGAATCAGCCCGGACACGCTCTATAAGTATGCTTCGGAGAGCTTTATTCCGGCGTTCAAACTGGGGAACCGCTGGCGGTTTAAGAAGTCGCGGCTGGACGATTGGATGGATCAACAGTCGGGCGTGACGGCACAGGCTGAATTGAAGGAAGTCAAACCCAGACAGCGAAAGCCCATTCGGGCGGCGCGGTAGATTCCACATTGGTGTCCGGAGCAGCGACAATACCCGCATGGCATGGGTTCTTCGCGGCGGTCAGAATGACATTCCTGAGCTAAAAATTCCTCACACCGCAGTCTTCGGTTTCTTTCCCAACAAATAGACGACCATGATCAGCATGAGGACCGAGCCCATCGCTGCGAGTCCGAGGACGCGCATTATGGCCACGGTGTAACGGCCCTGGCTAGGGCTGTAATTGCAGCAGTAGATCAAGACAAGGTCTGAGAACGAGCCGATTTTGTGGTCGCTGGCTTCGACCAGGGCTAGGCGGACGTCGCGTGGCTGGTAGTCGACGCCGGAGAGGTATTTCGACATACGGCCATCCGGGGTCGCGATCATGATGACACTGGAATGGGCGAACTGGTCCATTTTGCCATCGGGGCCGGGGACGCGGACGTAGTGAAAGCCGGTGGCCTGGGCCAAATCCGTGATGGACTGTTGCGGCCCGGTGAGGAAGTGAACGCTGTTTGCTGCGGATTCATCGCTTAGCATCATGAGGAAGTGTTGCTTGGCTTCAACGGAGTCGGCGGGCGTGTCACCTGGATCAATGCTGGCGACAACCACATCATAGTCGTGGCCTGGATGCAGTCCGGTTTGCTTGAGAGACGAGCTCATGCCGTGCAGGACCTGCGGGCAGAGCATGCCGCATTTGAAATAGACAAGCGCCATGACAACCGGACGATGGCCGAAGTAGTTTCCTAACGCTACATCGTTGCCGTTCTCATCGCGAAAGTGATCGGTCAATGGAAGCGGATGGTTCAGATTCTGGTCGATGCCTGCGTTTTTGAGATAGGCAGGGGTGGATTGCGCGGATGCGCCGAGGGGCTTGTCTGCTGAGTAGTTTTGGGCAAATGCGTTTCCGCAGAGAGTGACCAATGCGAGGAAGAATGTCGGAAGAGTGCGACGCAGGTTCACAGTACAGGATACGCTGCGGCGGGGTATGCTGCACGACGTGATTGGGTCGTACCTTCCCACCCTGACTTTGTCGGGATGGGGCACCCCTTTTCGTGGCACCCGCTGCAAAAGCAGGTCCTTCGACTCCGGCTTAGCTTTGCTCAGGATGACAGGTGATTCCGCAAGACACAGCAATTCAACAAAATGCCGGCCTATTTTTCTTCGTGGTATTCCTGCTCGGTGTTGATTTCCCATAGACAGCTCTTGTCCATGTTGCCGGCGATGATGTTGTCGACTGCGGTCATGGCAGTGAGCATGGAGTGGTCCTGGTTGTTGTACTTGTGCATGCCGTTGCGGCCTACGAGAAAGAGGTTCTCGAAGCGATCCATGTAGCGGATGATGTCGTCGAAACGGTCATAGGTGCCAAAGTACGCCGGGTAGGTTTTGGGTACGCGGACGACGTGGGCGTCGAGGACATCGGACGATTTGAGGATGCCGATCTTTTCCACTTCAGCGATGGCGAATTTCTTGATCTCCTCATCCGGCATGCGCCACAGTTCATCGGTGTCATAGCAGAAATACTCGAGGCCGATCCAGACTTTGCTCGGATCGGCAATGAGATAGGGGCTCCAGTTGTTGAAGATCTGCAGGCGACCTACCTGTACATCAGGCTCCTGGATGTAGATCCAGGTGTCTTTGAGGGGCGAACCGTCTGGTTCAGTCACGGACAGCTTGTTGACGAGCAGGCCGACGGTGAGGAAGTCGCGATAAACAAGGCCGTCGCTGATGGCGCGGATTTCCGGAGGAACGGGTACATCGAGGCTATTGATCAACTCACGCACCGGCATGGTGGAGAAGATGTAGTCTGCCTCAATGCGGCTCGTTTCGCCGGATGCATTGACGGCTTCGACGATGGAAATGCGATCGTTTTCGACATGCAGCTTATTGACGCGCCAGCCGAGTCGGACACAGCCGCCCTTCTCTGTAACCAGTTCAGCTACGTACTCCCATAGCTGGCCTGGACCAAATTTAGGGTAGAGGAATTTCTCGATGAGGGACGTCTCTGTTTCTTTTTGTGAAATGTCAGACATCTTCTTGCGGCTGAAGGCTTTTTTCAGGAAATGCGCGACGGCTGTGCGCAGGGACAGGCCCTTGATGCGTTGCGCTCCCCAAGCCGCACTGATCTTATCGCAGGAAACCCCCCAGACTTTTTCTGTGTAGGACTTGAAGAAAGTCTCATACAACTCAATTCCGAAACGATTGATGAGGAAATCTTCGAGGGTGACCTCCTCCTTACGCGGAAAGAGCCTGGCGCGGAGATAGCTGGCACCGATCCTGACCATGCGCCAAGCCCCGAGCTGGTGCAGCGTTTTTCCGCTGAGGCTGAGCGGATAATCGAAGAAGCTGCGCAGGAAATAGATGCGGCTCTTCCGCTGGCGCACGAGCATGACGAGATCGGGATGGGATGCTGCGTCTGTGGCTGAGACGGTGCGCTCTTTATTCTGGTAGCGGATGGAATGGTCGCCGTTACCGTTTTCCTCTGCGCTGATGGGCATCAGTTCTGTCCACCAATTCATGACCCGGTCAGACTTCGAGAAGAAGCGATGGCCGCCGATATCCATGCGGTTGCCCTTGTAGCGTATCGTGCGCGAGATGCCGCCGATCTCATCGCTGGCTTCGAGCACAATGGGACGGATGTCAGAACGGCGAAGAAATTCAAGCGCGGCGGTAAGCCCGGCCGGCCCAGCTCCGATGATGACTGCTGTTTTCTGGTCGCTCATTGGGGCGCTCCAGCAGGTCTACATGACAGGCTGATTGCTGCAGCGGAAGAAAA